>MDSZ01008364.1_pt1 | contig 17552 bp, 1 predicted proteins | sample 811201 | NCBI WGS metagenome assembly MDSZ01 (sample SAMN05326647, study PRJNA326480) | marine metagenome | isolation source: seawater | place: Indian Ocean: North | collected 2010
AGACACTATAAGAAAACAAAACATAGCGAATAGAAAAGCTGAACGCGAGACAAATGAAGAACGATTTCGTGCAGAAAAAGCGCGTCGGGCAGCCGAAGCGGATGTCGAAAAATCGGTCCGCATTGCCGACGAGGTAGAAGATTATGGTGATTATTACGACGAAATTGAACGTGCAAAGTCGGGTGATCACTCTGCCCTCGATGCGGCGTGTAGTACGACGTGGGTACGACGTCGACTGGCCAGTGGCGGTGGTGCTTGTACGTGGAATAAAAACACCAAAAATGCACGCCAGCGTGTAAGCCAAGCGGACGACGTTGTAAATAGTAAGACTATGGCAATTGTAACAGACGCCGAAGCGAGTCAAGATATATTAGATATCGCAGCGGACCGATATGTTTCAGACGTTTTAAAACGTAATCCGTTAGACCCAGAATTTGATTTGGACGAGTTTGATAACGTAGTTAAATCTGTTAAGCAGATGGAGGCGGCGGCTGACGATGCGATGGCCTTGTCCGACGACCTCGATGAGATATTTGATATGGTAGCACAAGATTATGTCGAAGAGGTATTAGAATATAGTGACGGTGTTGATGAGTTCGATCTGGAGGTGCTAGAAAATCGCGTTAAAGAGGCACGGGCACGCGCGAAAACGCAAAGTGCAAAGGTGGATACAACGGTTGCCAAAGTGAATAAACATAAACCACAAGTCGCGCGTAATGCACCTGTCCCAGATCCAAAACCGAAGGTTCGATTCAACGACGATGTTACTATCATTCCTACGCGTTCAAACAGCGCTACAGGTCGCTCGCCGATACGCTCTAAGAGTGCCCCTATGCGGACCCGCGTGGCAGAAAAACACTTGACGGAAGTAACGACAGTAGTACCTCATAAAAGAGTTCGTACGACGAGCCTTTCTGCTAAAATAACCGCATTTAAAACCAAAGCAAAAAACGCTATGCGGCGGATATCTGGGTCGAAGGCAGGAAGGGTTCTAAGAGGTGTCGGTAATTTTGCAGGCGCCGGCTTTGTGGCCGATGTAGCGATATCCGGCATAATAGAAGGTGTAATGGCGTTAGTGAGTGCGGATCAGAGCACGAATGCTGCAAAGGAACAATGTACACGTAGTTGTAACGAGATTGTTCCGATGGAAAATGTTACCTGTGCATTACAGGAACCGGTTAGCGATTGCGTTGCATTGGCATATCCTAACAAAAATGAAATACTAAAGTATTGTGAAAAGAATGAGGAGGCGTTGAGGAATTGTCCACGCGACCCGACATTATATCAGGAGTGTAGAGATAAAAAGGAGGTCGCCTGTCAATGTCCAGATCCACTGGATAATTCGCAGACAATTTCTTGTGAAGAAGCAGACCGAATTTTGTCCAACCAGATGCAACGCACAGCACTGTTTTTGGGTGGGTTTTATAAGGGGATGATGAATGTCTTAACATTTCAAAGTTATATGGATGAACAAGAATTCGCGGACGAAGCGTGCGCTGGCGGTATTACTGGTCATTGTATCGCCGCCCGTATCCCAATGTTCAGTTCCTTGTATCAGATGCTTCCCACGCAGCCTCTGAGCGGTAATCTTGGAGCTCAGGTGGGGGTGAGCGTTGCCGCAGCTGTGGGGGTGGTTGTTCTGGCGGTGTTAATCAAAGGTATGGTTGTGTCGGGTGCATCATTTACGGTGGCAGGTGCAATCGTTACCGTTGGGTTGCTCGTAGCGTTGGCTGTTTCGGCCGTCGTTAAAGATATCTTTGACACGCTGGAAAAGGACGAGCGGGCCCGATGGGGATTAGATAGGCAGTTTTATTTAGATGAGATTGCACGTGACCAATATCTCGAACGCGTTCATAGAAGAAATAGCGCGAAACTTGCACATTTTAAATTGAATTATGATCAGGGTGTTCTTGCGCAACGAGAATATCAGTGCGGGGGCGAAAAGGAGTTTTCTTTAACCAAAGAAGGACAAGAATACATCCCCACAATCCATCCCGATAACATAAAAGATGGCCCCTTGCGTTGTGGAAACGCGCCATGTCTTGGATATATAAAGAATGGAACCAATTTCACATTTTTACCAGACTGGTCTTACGTCAATCCCATAAAAATATTACATGCCAATGGACATAGATTCATCAAAGCTAAACACGTACTAAAATTTGTGGGGGTGCGAATCGTGTGGTTAGATGGCGTTTCATTGAATAGATTAATCGCCGACCGACATAATCTCCCGCAAAACCTCTCAAAGTATACGTTTGCCCATGTTTCATATTCTCACGGGGACACGGTTCGTTTGATGGTGAATTCGTGCGGCCATGCGTGTGGTGTATCAGAGGGAAATGCTCGATCTGCGAATTGGGTTCCTAACGACTATCCTGACGATTATTTTAGCGATCGAGGAACATATTGGGAAGCGCCGTATTCCCTAATTCTAACCGGTAATTTCGACACACCATATGAATTCAAATATGCGCACAAGCTGGTACGAGGATTATTCAGCTGTGATCGTAGACGCGAGGCCGAATATACATTTACTTACGATGGATATGTCGGTAAAAAACTCATAGACGATAGTCTGCCGACGTGTTCAGACAGGTCGAGGCGTGACCCGTATAATTGTAGAGATTTCAAGAATAACGCTGTAGAAAATGATAACAACGGTCAGATATCATATAGTTGCAGCGGAAATGGAGCGCCATTGAATAATAATCATATTATTCTTCCAGTATACGAACATGTGGTAGAATCCCAACACCATGATAAATATGTGCGACTGGACGGTGGATGCGTACACGAAGAAACGCCTCATCTGGGGGGTATCTCTAAACGTTTGTGTGGTGATTTTGATGCATATAATAGTTTGCATTTGCAAGGGAGGGTGGATATTTTTGATACGTGTGCATTATCAGAGCGGTCGTTCAACTCATTAACTGAAACATCGTATAATTTCATCGAGCGTGAACCCCCTCACGACCCTGCACAGTTTCAGGATACTTATCTAACATCGGAACGTGTCTCTTTACAGTCGAATATATGCGCCCCCACGTTTGATATTAATAATGGGTGTAATGTGGGGTGGTATTTTTATCACGAATATGATATTATAACACAGGCGAGCACTATTGGAACACCCCCTACTGGTTATGTTGACGCGTTCGGACATATTTGTAAATATGCTGAAGCAGAATTACAAGAGACGGTCACTATACCGCAAAACCAGAATCTTATATACGACAATGACGGCAAATATGCATATACGACTAGTAAATGTCATATAACTATAGACGGTCAGAGACATGACATATATGTGAGAGATGATATTCATTTACGTAGTATTGCACCAACTAAAACCAGCAATGGGGACTTGACAGGACAGTTATGTTTTCCGTGCAGACCTCACGAGAGTAGTATGGGTAGATATGCCACAACATGTTTCCCATGCGGATATGACTTTAAAGATATTCATAACACGTTTACTCGAATGGATCGAGGAGACCGAATGTTCTATAGTGAGAGTATTACGGGACTAGAAGATGAATTTCGATTATTGGATAATAACGTCTTGCGCGAATATGTAACAATCCCTATCTTGGATAACACCATGACATTCGCGTCTTTGAAAAATACTACATATTCTGGCATTACACTGTATTCACCCACAATTGTTCAATCTGGCACACGGACGATTTTGTATACGCCAACCGGCTCAAAAACCAAGTTTCAAATCATTTACAAAGATGCTCTTGTCTCTGCGTGTTCTATTACCAACGATGTGACTAATCGGTACGAACCATGCACGTCTTCAACTAGACGTAATGACTTTGAAATATCTGGAGTTTGGAAATCGTGTGCTGGGAGTAACGATGCGGTGAACGATATTATATGCATCGAAGATGATAAATTATACACGTTCATGTTTGATCATCCGGAAAGCAATATGCCTCTCTATTACGATAAAGAACTAGTCAACTCAAGTGCGCCGTATCATCATATTCGCTATGCAAATGGAAGATATTATGTGTTTACATCGACCAGCGTCTTGACGCTCGATGATACATACACTGCTACTGAATTGACACCCCTTGCAAAAAATATTCCTGATTATGCAAATCTCATTATGTTCAACCCGTTGGGGAGATTTCGCCACGGACATTTGATGTGGTATGAGAAGGTGGTGGATATGGATGTACTAATGGCTCTATTTTTCAGCGGGCAGCCATCGGACGGGGCGGTGACTCTGACTCTGAATGGTATTTTTGATCTGGCGGCCGGCGACCGCGTGTATCCCACGTCGGAGAACAAATGTGATTTCACGCGCAAATGTGCAAAATGCCTAGGAAATAACGATGCAAACACATTGGGCATTATGAAAACCGAAGAGTTGGGTTTCGAACGAATAGACCGTGTTGAAAATGTCGATTCTGCCGCGACCGCATCGCCACTCTCTACGCCTTCATGGGCTCCCATACAAAATGAGTTTGTGCACTGGGCGTTTCGAAATCCGTTTCCCAGTGAGAGTTTACGCCGGACTCTTCTATCCCAAGATGGTGGCAATTATGAGCGACACGGAGATTTCAGCACTACCGGAGGTTCCGTGCTAACTGAAACAGAATGTCGCGCGTATTCGATAAAGACGTTTTATAAATCCACAATTACCACGGAATCGACTCTCACAAAACCATATGGCTGCTACAAAGATGCTGACAATAACACTCGATACAACACGAATGTTCATTCCGAGGCGACATTTGGCGACCGTATCTACATGACAGAAAATATTATTCTATATGATTCCATGCCATCTGATGGGACTGTAGAGTTAACGGATACAATGTGTCAGGAATACGCGTTGACGAACGGACACTCCTATACACACACCACTACTGATGCTTCTAGAAGGCCCGGATGCAGTTTAGATGCCGGCAGTGTATACTTCAATACGCTCACGGATACTTTCTCATACAGTACGCCATATCCGAACGCGGTTCCCATGTCAGAAGCGGAATGTCAGGCGCACGCGACACAGCAGGGATATATGTATAGTCATTCTACAATGCATCGTTTGGGATGTGTAAAGGATGGCAGTGCGATATACTATACAACGCAACAATCATTTTTTTCGATAGCCAATAGCAGTGCCACGACACCCGACCCATTGGTCAATAAAACCATGTGTGAACGTTTTGCTACCGAGAATAATAAACAATTCAGTGTATTAAACAAAAAAACTAGCCCTCCCGGATGTTTTATATTGATACGACATGGTGATACCTATCCGGATCGAGTATATTATAATGACGAGACAGATACACATCTTCATTGGAAGAACAAAAATAGTGTTAATGCGGGTTATTGGCTTGAGAAATTTAAACTTTTTAATAATTATTTTGTTGATACGAATGGTATTTATCAGAATTATATGGGGACGCCTATTTATGCTTATGGATTGGCGGAGGTTTGGAATTTTATTTACAAAGGTACGGATTACGGGGGTGAGAGCGTTTGGAAACATTCACTGGACGTAGGTACTCACGTCACTACACGCGAAAATACATTTATGGTCACAAACAACGCCTGTGATTTATGGAAGGCGCGTAAACAATCATCTTCATGTCCCGGGAAGGTGTTTGTAACATGTCCGGAAGGATTTGAGTGGGCGGGGCTGGGTGCGCATGGTCCGACCGGGGGATATGGATGCTACAAAAAACGCGTTGAAGGTTATTCTTGGCGCGCATTCCCGTATAATTTAGTTACACAGCCTGAATGCGAAGCGTTATGTATACGCACAAAAGATTGTGTAGCGTATCAGACCGATGCGACCGTGGGTCAAAGCTTAACGGATGCTCAGATTCAAACGATCGGTCTGAGTAGTAGTTTCTTCGGACGTTCGAATGTAGATATAAACACCATGCGCCCTTGCACGATGTGGACTAGCCAAGTTGATATTAAAATATCTACAAACCGCAATATGAAACTTTTTCAACGCGCCCGACAACCACTTGTTAGTGATTATAGGACGATATATAATAAGCCCAATGCGGATTTCCGATACGACCACATATTACCAGAAGAAATATGTATATGGAATGCTCCAGAAGGCCATGAAATTATCAATAATGCATTATTGGGCTGTAAACCCGGTTCAACCAACCCCACAGCAACAACCATTAATATAACCATGAAAGAATATATCAACGATACGTATGACACGAATCAATTTGGTGATTTAAAACTCGGCCAACGTACATTGTGTGAGGTGTGTATACCGGGGAAGTATTCCGACGATCCGACAACACCGTGTAAAACATGTCCCGACGGTCAATTTCAACCATTGTTTGGAATGGAAAAATGTAATAGATGTCCGAAGGGGTATTACTCCAACGGATTGGCGTTAAAGGATGAATGTAGACGGTGTAACGCGGGTACCTATACGCCTGCAATTGGCATGGGCACGTGTTGTAGATATAATAATACGTGTAACGGAAATGCACCGACGGGGCAGCGTGAGAATAAATTTCGGACCGGGCTTAAAATTGCATCTCTAGATGTCGAGCCATTTGAACTAACTCCCATTCCATTGACCATACCGGCGCATGATACGAATATCAGTGCGTTGGTAGCGGAAGGAAAATATATCTTCGAAACACAAAATAACGGGGAATACGTTGCTCTCGACAGGAACATTATTAGCGGAAGCGTATCTGTCCAGAAAAGATATGAATCGGTGGGGGTTTCTGATTATCTTTCAACTATAACCAGTCCACATATGTATGCGCAAAATCAGCTGGAACGGAAAATCTATAGAATGCATGCGTGTGCGGCGCAAGCGTACGGAAATGACGCGTCTACAATTCTTACGAAACAATATGGTTGTAAAACCATGTCAGAAGATTATCCCAACGCGTTTGTACAAACTCCATTAACCCAGTGCTCCGGAAACGAACTTGTAAATGTTGTAGATTGTGGGAAGGCTGCAAGAGATGAGAGTTATACATATTTTTACTATGTGGATGACAAATGTTTCGGGACAAATTCCACATGCAGAGGAGCTATGGAGGCAAATAGCATGAATGTAGTCACTACACCCATTGAACGTATTGGAACGGTCCAAACATTAAAAAATTGCTTCAATATTGTGCCAGAATCCACGTTAGGGTTTTTCTTATATGACGGGAAATGTTTTGCTCAAACATCTGGCGACGTGCCGAAAAATTATATTATGGATTACGATCTATTCTCCATTCGCGATCATTTCACTGAAGACGAATATACTAAACTTCCGGATTGGAACGTCGCAAATGAAACAGAGTGTGCGGAAATGTGTGGCGCGGTTCCGTATTGCGAACGAGCTATTTTTGAGCCAGTGCTGGCCGTTTGCATACCATTTCCCCATGGTTACGATAATTATTTAGACGGTTTGGGGACGGTTGTTCAACGCCCGGCATCTCCAATGTGTACGTCTGTACATATGTCAACAATACACTCTTTTGAGCTGTGCAAACAACACGCGGAAGACAATAATTTCCAAGGTATGGCACATGTGGGTGGCGAGTGTTACGTCGTGCAAAACATTACCCCCTGTGTGGATGTGTATGCGGTAAATAATACACACGACCGATATTTTGATTTCGACGCAACATATGGAGCAGATGTGATATACGAAGGCACAGATATGTTAGGATGCCAACAGACATGCGTCCAAGAGAAATCATGCGTGTATGCTGGATTTGTCACGTCCGGTAAATGCCACCAGCTTGAAACGTTCACTAACAAGGCCATTGATATCGTTTCACACAATGTAAATATATCAGACACCGTGTTAGGGCCTGCCAACACGATCGACGAATGCTTTGCTCTGTGTACCGAAACATGTCGTTACTTCCGTCTAGTCGGTTCTACGTGTTACAAATATGAAGAAGCCGAAATATACGCGGACGTGTACGACAAATATTTGGTCTCACTGCCCAGTGATTTTTTCTACGATACCGAGTTATACAGTCGGTCATTCTGGGAGATTTTTACGCGGTGGGCAAATATTTGTGATGACGACCCTTTATGCAAAGGCGTCGACGTGAAATATAACATCGTGAATTGTACCGATGCGACAGCATATGCAATTACAAGTGAAGACGAATGTCCATTCGAATGGGATTCAAATGACAAAACATGTAAACAAAACGGCGTGGAAAAATGTTTCGTCGGGCATCCATTAGACCCCTATGATCCGGAAGACCCGAACACGCGACGTTTGATCTTAACACATGGAACGTGTGCGTCGAACAACTTGGAAGAACCAAGCGAGACCGAGGTACAGAAGTACTTTGACGCAAAGCTGCCTGCAAAATACGAGAATGAACAGTGTCAACATAGAATAAAATTCATATTGAAGACTCCTACATGCGACCCCGGGCTTGTATCTTGCTATACTCACGAAGCCTATAATCGTAACCTTAACGACGATCAATGTTTGGAATATGCTCTCTTACAAAATAAAAAATTCGTAATGGACCGAGAATCGGGATCTTGGGGGTGTCAGGAATCGCAGGGCAATATTTTATTTAGACGGAATCGGGATTGGGGAGACTGGGGCGATTTCTGCATGAAAAAGATGAGTGACAACTGCCATGTGGACCTTGCCCTTGGTAGGAGAAGACCAGAACAATTTATATGTGACCGTTATTTTGCTCCGACTCGAAATGGAACGAGCATCTTGTATAATTATGAAACAGTATGTGCGGCGAGCCAAACAACATTTTTAGCGTATCTCAACCCGATGCCACCGTGTAATGCAACTCAGGCCGGGTTTCCCGACCTCAGTTCACACGAGGCGGCACACGAAATCGATTTTACTAATCTGACAAACTGTACCAATAATATCGAAATTCCAGACGAAACGTTCTATCCAGATTTTAGTTGGCGCCAAAAAGGTTACACAGCTGACAAATGTGTAAGCGGTCCACAAGTATCAATGCGGAGATACGCCTGTGTTGCAAAACCCTCAATTCCAACGGTGCAATTTTCACTCAATTTCACCGGCGATAAGATCATTTATGGACGTAAAAACGTATCATCAACTCGATGTGATAGAGGAGAAATTCCATACAACGGAGATTGTAAAAAGTGTTCTACCATACTAAACAAAGAATACAAGAATCTGCGCTGTCTCTCGTGTGAAGCGGGCCAATACTCGACCTCTACGATGAACGATTGTGAGAGTTGTCCCGCGGGTAGAATACGTCCTTCAACCGAGATAGAATGTACTTCTTGCGCGGCTGGAAAATATGCTATCACACCTGCGCGGTGCCAAGATTGCGCATATGGGTATTTCTCCGGCGAAGGTCAGGGAGCATGCTCGCAATGTCCCAGTGGGTTTGCATCCTCTGATGACAGAACAAAATGCGAGTCATGTCCCGCTGGGAAATTCGTAACAACGACATTTACGGGTGTATTTACGTGTAAAACGTGTCCAGTTGGGTATTTTAGCGACAGTATTAGCAGTGCGGCATGTCGCGTATGTCCGGTCGGTATGGAGCAAAACAATTATTTGACACCGACTTCATGCAAAGTTAAACACCCCACGTGCTCATACGACAAACGAAGGGTCGCCCTTCCCGCCACGTGTACGGATTCCTCCTGTTCGACGGAATCGTTTATGTTTTATAATCAAATCACTGTCCGCAAAATAGAGACAATTTGGCGTCCACCTTACAATCGATATACACATGACAATTTTTTAATTAAACAAACACCGGGAACTTACACTTCAAATGGAACAAATGCGGAAAATATCTTTTACGAAGCAGTATTAAAACGAAGCATTTGGAGGGTAACGAAACGTACTACGTGGTCATATGAAGACTTTGTGGAAGATATGGAATGGACTGGCCTAACATATAATAGAAACGTGGAGATTTTGAGCACGCGTTATGTGTATCGATGTCGGATTGCCCCCTACTACTGCCCAACAGACGTTTTCAGCCAGCGCTATCCTCACAGCCACTGTTCAAAGACACCGGCTGAAAATGCGGCTGAAAACAGTAGATATCAGAGTTGTTTACAGTATCATAATGGAAATATTGATGGCGCTTGGGATGAAGAGCAAATTATCAGAACGACACGCAGCAACTTCACCGCCACGTTTACCTATCATGAATGTCAAAACGTTGATGCGGATAAAATAGTTTATACTTCCAACCTACCGAACAATCTTACGTCGGGGGAAATTATTCAATTCTATGGAAATGGTCATTCCTTCACCACAACAAGCCCTATTATCGTATCTAGTTATGAACGAGAAATTGATAAGCAGCTCGTAAACGCCGATGATTGGATTATGATACACGTTCCAAACGATAGATACACGTTGGATTACACGCTCAATAACACGAACGGAAGTATACTGATATACTGCCCTTCAAATATGCCTATAGGTCATCAGGAACAGTGTATCTCGCCACAGATTTACAACGCATCCACCATTCCATCATATGTGATATGGGGAGAAACGATCCAGATTCATGGCATTTCGTCGACGGAAATGCTCATGCCAGAATTCGGCGTTTTACGCGTGGAAAATATTGGGGACACGTTTGATTATGAATATAACGGTGCCTCACAAAGTATTCCAGTTTATTGTCCGCCGGACCGTCCTAATCTGCATAGCGGAACGTGTTACGAGACATGTCCCGGGATTTTGCAACCCACTAAATTTATTCCCAACAACGGAGTCGCTGTACTTCCCGCAGAATGCTCCACTCAATGTCCGGTCGGGTATGTAGTCGGAACGTCGTCATGTGAACTAGATGAAGCTGAAGCGCCAGCTTGTAGAAAGACGTTCTCTTGCACACTAGAACCATTTAATGACTGTCCGACACAAAACTTTATGTGGTTTAACTATATTACTTACAACGCCACGTCACTTATAACGAAAAAAGAATATTATAATCGGCTTGATTCAAATAGCGCTCAATACGCATGGAGCAATAATTCGTGGGGCACAACTATTCCACCATTCCATGTGCAAGGAAAAACATCATATGTGTTAGATAGTGGCACACTGGTATTTGTAGAAAACCCAAATATCGATACCTTCCAAGAAGCCGGTTCGAGTGGAGAATTTAAAGTGTACGGGGGTATACGCTGGCTTTCACCAAAGATGAACGCTACTAGATATTTCTCCACCAATAATAGTCTGGAAATCAGAGCACATTATGACTATTATGCATGCGGCGAAGAGAATACCCCAACAAATATTCTTACGGAATGTGCACGAGATAATGACCTAGACGGTACATGCGATGATGAAGAAGTATTTTCAGCATGTACCAACCAGTCTTCATGCAACTACGTACCATGGGCCACTCGCGACGACGGTTCATGTAAAAATGTATCCATGTACGATGCCTCATGCACATGCATAAATGATTATGATAATGACGGTATCTGCGACGAAGATGAAATAATTGGGTGCGGTTGGACTGGCGATTGGATTGGTGGGGGTTATAACAAAGCGTGTAATTATAATCCAAACGCGACTGATATTCGGCTCAACGAGTGTCCAGAATCTAAATACGCACATGATAACATGTTGAAATTACCATATACATTCGGAAACCCATTACCAACGGATTGTTGTGTATTACCATTTGACCAAGTTTATTATCCATGTACACATATTTGTAGGAATGACACGGATAATGATGGGATATGTGATGAACACGACAACGACATTATATGCCAAGATGTCTATGCATGTAATTATGGCGATTCGGGAATATGTTCATACGCAAGTTCTAATAAACAGTGTGACGGTTCCTGCATCTCTTGCACAACCGATCCATGTATGCACCAAGATATTTCTATGTACGATCAGAGACTTTGCACAGTTATTGAGGATACAATACAGTGCATAGTTGTTCACTCTGGGGGCGGTGTATTTAGCAAGGAAATAACTTTACCCAACGCTAAAACAGTGGTCATAGGCAAATCGTTCGATTGCGCAATAGACGCGTCAAATGACGTCTATTGCTGGGTTTGGGGTAATACGTACGTTCCAACGCTGAAAATACAAAATGTTAGCAAGCTTGACGTCGGAAGTGACCACGCGTGTGCCATACAATCAAACACGCTAAAATGCTGGGGCGAAAACAGTAAAGGCCAATTGGTTGATGGGACAACAACCCAGAGTGATACACCCGTGACTCAAAATTCTACTGCTTACACAAGTATTCTTGACATTGCAACGGGCAAAGAATTTACATGTATTATTAATCAAGATGGAAAAATATACTGTGCCGGATATAATTACAATACAGCTTGGTTTGAGGGCAGTAATTCGTATTATACCGAGCTCCAACAGGTAACAAGAGGCGGAATTAGTGATTTGGTTTTCACGCAGATCGACTCGCATGGTGGTGATTATCATGAAACCGTTTGTGGTCTCACGAATGATAATAAAGTCTATTGTTGGAATATGATATATACGGAAACTGGTTGGTCTAGGAGCCGAAATCCCCTTCAGATCGCAACGAATATTACGTCGATAGCCGTTGGCCTATATGGAGTTTGTGGTGTAAAGACAGATAGCAGTTTGTATTGTTTCGCATACAGGCTCGATTCATATTTACACCCCGATAATGCTCCGAATGGGTTAATTACAAATATAGAGCAACTTGTCGTCTCTCATGATGCGTTTTGTGTGCGTATAGCAAATGAATCCAATCTGAAATGTGCAGGATATCCATATTTAGAATCACCCCCAGATTCATATAACCCTGTAAATATTGAAAATAAGGTATTCGGTTGTAATAATTGCTCGTCGTCAGAAAAGAGATGTGACACGTGTATCGCATGTCCATACGGTGAAAAGAATGATGGGTGTAACTCTACATCAACAGGAACGTGTGTAAACGTTAATCATTGCGGGCCGAATGAAAATTACAAACACGGTACGTGTGAATCTTGTGGAGCGGATGGATATCCTATAAATGGTACGTGTGCATTTCCACCATGTCAAGAGAATTTTGTGCGTGTTGGAACAGAATGCGTGCCCGTACGTAGAGCGTGTGAACAGCATTGGCGTGGTTGGGATAAATCAGTCTGTAACAGCGTAGCCATAGAAGATCGCTGGAATCTTGCACTTACTGGGATTACTACCTGTGCTGGAAATCGTACACGAGTTGAAAGGGTCTATTACCAAGAACCATGTTCTTCTGACTATAATATCCGCGTTTCTGACCCGGATTGCGGTGCCACACGCCCCACTGTACCAGAAACGGGGTGGGGACTTTCTTGTCAAACAAGTATATCTTCAACCGACGGCTTGCTATCGTGTTACTACGATAATCTCATTGAAGACGTCGACGATGGATGTTTTCCCGCATGTAATGACCCGACATACGATAATTATGCCAGCGATGTTACTAGAAATGGTGGTGAATGCAAGTGCGATTTCGGTGAACACAATGGAACGCGTTGTATACATTGCAATACAACGTCAGATTGCGTGTCAGGCACGTGCCAAAATCAATATTGTGTAGACCCATGCAAAGATATTACATGCGCCGAGAAATGTCATGTGGATGCGAACGGACTTGCGACGTGCATGGATAGAATTAGCTACTGTGATACAATCAAAAGCGAATACAACGCGGCCAATTGTGCCACCACATGTTTCGTGGGTGCGGTGCCGGACATATGTCAGAAGAACGCGCGCGATTTCTCCAACCACTGCGGATGTACCGTGTGCCCCGCAGGTCAGAAATATGGTTCGAACGGTTGCGTCGACTGTTCTGCGGGTGAATATTCGCCCGCATACGATGCAGCGTGCTACCCATGCCCCGGAGGAACATTTTCTACCAACGCGACAGATTCATGTACACCGTTTAGCGTCACAACTTGCCCCGCGGACAAAGTTCTTCGTGAAAGTCCGATCGAAGACGCGTACTGCGAGTATTGCTTTGGTCAATTACTTCCCTCTTATGATCAATTGACATGTGTGAGAAATTGTACCACAATAGACCCACATTTGGTTGGGAGGGGAGATTGTGCGTGCGATGCTGGGTACTACGGAAATGAAACAACCTGTGAAGGATGTCCAATCGGAACGTATTCATCACAACAGAACCAGTCAGATATTAGTACATGCGCATCGTGTCCAGCCGGGACCTATTCATCGCAAACGGGCCAATCTTCATGCACACCGTGCCCCGCAGGAAAGTATTCGTCAGGGACGGGTCAGACAAACATTGACAGCTGTATAGCATGCTCTTCCGGAAAATATTCAGCTCCGGGTGAATTCGTCCCGTGCTATTGGGGGTGTCCAGAGGGGACACACCACATTCCAACGGAGACAGGTGGTTTTCATGATTCCGAATGTGGTATATGCCAAGCCGGAAAATTTGCACCGGCGAGTTATCCACATTTGAGATACACCTCGTGCAAGGAGTGCGGGCCCGGCGAGTATTCTTCACCACGTCAAGGCGCGTGTATGACGTGCCTACCCGGAAAATATTCTAATACAAACAGGACATCGTGCTTGACATGTCCTGTTGGAACATATTCGGAGTATGGTGCGAGCTCGTGCACAGCATGTCCGCGTGGAAAGTATTCATCAGAAACAGGCCAAACGAGCAGCACCGCGTGTACCGAATGCGGTGCATTCAAAACTACATTAACAGAGGGCGCGTCTTCTTGCTTATCAAAGTGTCCCGCAGGAACATATATGACGTGGCACCCGCAAATGATAGATGGGTGGCAGTGGGTATATTGGGACAGTGAGGGTTGGTTCACTGGGTGGGACGGGAAGCGTTCGCAAGTCGTGTGCGAACCCTGTGATGCGGGCACGTTTGGAGTTAGCGAAACTATTCTTTCAGACCAAATTCCGTACTATTCTACGGATGGGCATCTAGACTATTCCTCTATACTACCGACGTGCTCGGCATGCCCAGCGGGACAAGGATCGAATACGAATAGGACATCGTGCTCGGCATGTCCAGTCGGACAATATTCGTCGGCGGCAGGGCAGCCATGTGAATTATGCTCAGCCGGAACCTATACAACAGAGACAGGCCAAACGTCGTGCTCGGCATGCCCAGCCGGACAAGGATCGAATACGAATAGGACATCGTGCTCGGCATGTTCAGCCGGAAAATATTCGTCGGCGGCAGGGCAGCCATGTGAATTATGCTCTACCGTAACATATACAACAGAAACAGGCCAAACGTCGTGCTCGGCATGCCCAACCGGACAAATATCACATGCGAATAGGACATCGTGTTACTACGAATGCAATGCAGGGAGCATACCGACTGTAGAAACCCCACAAAACCAACAAGACTGCACGGGTTGTGATTTCGGAACGTTCCAAGAAGGTACGGAATGTAAAACATGCCCCGTCGGCTACGTGTCCAGAAAAGCAGACCGTAGTACTACAATCTATGATCGTCCCATTCCGGGAAACAACGCATTTTACAGCTCAACGTATCCGACGCGGTGCTTTCACTGTCCAACAGGGTTCATGGCGGTGAATCCTCCAGATGTGACAAACAATTTAGCAAACTGGTTAGCGCTGGGCCTATCATCGTCGGACTTTAACACGGCGCAAAAATACTTTGCATCATACTGCATATACTGCGATGGTCTGACCGGATTTGCAGACTCGAGTGGATGTTCATAGAAAGTAAACGTACAACGTACTTCAACACATGAATTTACTTAAAGAAGATATCTGGCGCCAGCTGTCTGGAAATATCTACTACGGCGTCGATAACGAATCAAAGATCGCTCCTGATTGCGCTACACCCGTAAGACGCACCTCCAAACACGTCGACGTCTCGCTAAGCGACGAAGAAAAAACAGAAATCGTGCTCAATGATCCACGCTTCGGCATGCTCTCACTGTTCCGCTATCACATCACACGAGGTAAGGAAAACGTCCCATGCAAGCAGGAAAACACCGCCTTCTGCTCCCATCTCTTCTCCCGGTGGTGCGCCCTTCCCATCCTTGTGCTATTTTCGCAGTGGGGCATGTATTTATCGCTCCTCTCCTACCATCTACGCAACCACGAAAGCGCATGGTGCGGCGCAACCGCCTCCTATGAACATAAACTTCTTTTCGCCGCCGTCGCTCTCCTCTACTTTGTAAAATCATTCCACGCGTGGGATGCGATGGTCAAACGCAGTGTAGCGGATAGGGTAGCGCCGTCCAACTCTGTCATTGTACTGCTCGACGCCATTATCGAGTTTGGATTCATCCTCGTCGTCTGGATTACCAATCTCTACATCGTGTACATTGAAGACTCTATGACCGACGCCTTTCTTAATTCCATGGGGTTGGAATTCGTCATGGACCTCGATAACGAATTTGAGAAAGCGTACTTGGAGATGGTCCCGGGAGCCGCCGCTGATATATACGACCACGTGTTCGTATCCTATAACGAGCAGCGTTCATCGTTGCTTCGGCCGCAGACGCGATGTCTTCGACGCGTTGTCAATTTCTTTTACACGCTGCTGCAATTATGCTACATCGTTTTCCCCGTCTTCTGCCTCGTCTTTGGATTTATTGGCGCTGCGTGTAAATAAGCCAACACCACGTCCACCATGGTGTGCGACGAGGCGGCTCAATCGGACCGCGACATATAGGACAGGAATCATTCAACTTTTTCCAAGATTGAATACAGCTTTCGTGAAAAATATGATTACAGTGCAAGACGCGTCCCACGATCATCGGCTCGAGACATATAGGACATTCTTCCTGTGTCAGCTCATACAATTTTGACATCAATTTTACGTACATGAATACCTATATAAGTTGCTTTTACTGATGTACCATGCGGCTGTTTCGCAAACTTCCCGTCCACTTACCATGGGTCGTGGATCGCGAACTCACCCTCTACGATATCACACGCGCATGCATTCTCCCACACGCCGCAGCAGCCGCCGCAGCCGTCGTCATCATATACTATCGCGGCATAGAATTATCCACCACGCGCTGGCTCGCACTCATCTTTGCAGGCCTAGCATTCATCGCTGAACCCATCGTATCCACCGTCAACCTGTACCATAATGGATGGGGCGCGCCAGAAAAACGCATATACTGTCATCTGCGAGAAATGTATAGACAGGGACACAACCCGTTACGATGGGTATTTGACGCGTCGGTAGACGCATCTCTCCTACTCGCCACGAATGGTGACGTCTACGCGTCCTCCGCACTCTCCCTCGCCTACCACATGTGGTCACGCGCCGAAACAAACGCGTCGACGCCCGCATTCCATAATGAATCGCAAGACTTTGCCATCTCTGTGGAGCCGCTACACCAAGATCAACTCGCCGTCGAAGGTGAATCCGACCCCGTGCTCGTATTCGCGGGCACCATCGTCATCATCGCCTCCATCTCCCATGGATATTGGCTCTGGGCACTGTATCTCACCGTACACGCCGCAAATACACTCCTCTACGTGCGAAGGAAACAATCCTACGTGCAGACGGATTTACAAGCGCGACTCTTCCAGTTGCCATTTAGACTATGTATAGCCATCTTCCTACCAA
>MDSZ01166726.1_pt1 | contig 17550 bp, 23 predicted proteins | sample 811201 | NCBI WGS metagenome assembly MDSZ01 (sample SAMN05326647, study PRJNA326480) | marine metagenome | isolation source: seawater | place: Indian Ocean: North | collected 2010
ACTACAAAAAGATTTAAAGAGAGTAGAAGACAAGTTAGATACGCTTACTAAAAAATTAGAGAAGCATATTGACTTTATAGATAAAACTTACGATGGTTTAAAAAATCCTATTGAAGGAGTTAAAAGGTTTTTAAGTAGATGAAAATAGCGTTCACAGGTAATCCAAATTATGGCCTAGCACAAGAATGGGCAAGACGTATCAACGGAACTATTGACGTTAAACGTAATATTAGATATGATACAGATTTCTTTTCAAGAAGAAACAACTGGAATTTCGATGACATTGAGCGTAGACGAGGATTTGCTTTAGATACTTTAAACTATGACATTGTTATTAATAATTCAGCGTTATGGAATTTTCATCAGACACTTTTACTCAAACAAATATGGGACGTATGGAATGAAAATAAAAAGCAAGGAAGAATTATAAACATAGGATCAACAGCAGACAGAAGTAACGGTGGTACAGATTGGTTATATCCTACAGAGAAAAAAGCATTACGAGAATTCAGTTTAGGTTTAAGTATGATGAGTGCTTGGCAAGATCATCCTGTTAAAGTTTCATATATAAGTTTTGGATCATTAGAAACAAGCAAAGTTCACAAGAAGCACCCAGACAGAACACTAATGAGTTTAGAGAAAGCAGTAAAAATAATAAAAGAAGTAGTTAGTCAAGACGAGGATACACTACTATCAGAATACAGAATAGACCCGGTACAAATAAAATGAAATACATAAGTCACAGAGGAAATATAAACGGCCCTAATCCAGATAAAGAAAATGATCCTATCTATATATTTTCAGCATTAGCACAAGGTTATGATGTAGAAATAGATGTTTGGGTTACAAATAGCAGTATGGTTATGTTAGGACATGATCGGCCAACGTATTCTGTGAATAAAAAAATGTTACAAATTCCCGGCTTATGGTGTCATGCTAAAAACATAGAGGCTTTGAATTTTATGTTAGAAGAAAAAGTTCCTAATTGTTTTTGGCATCAAGAAGATGATGTTACACTTACATCAAGTGGTTACATATGGACACATAGTGGTTGCAATATTTACACACCAAAAAGTATTGTATGTCATATGGATTGTCCTACGCCACAGGATATGAATACCTACAGAGGAACAAGTGGTATATGTAGTGATTATATTGCTGTTGCTCAAGAAGGCGGAGATTATAGGAAAATGCTAAATGAGTAAACACACAAAAGTTTTGATTATAGGATCTGGACCTGCTGGTTATACCGCGGCGATATATTCAGCAAGGGCTATGTTAAAACCTATCCTTGTACAAGGATTACAACCAGGTGGACAGTTAACTATTACAACTGATGTAGAAAATTATCCAGGCTTTGGAGACGTTATACAAGGTCCATGGTTAATGGAACAAATGGAAGAACAAGCAGAAAAAGTAGGTACTGAAATAATCACAGACAATATCAAAACAGTAGACTTTAGTAGCAGACCATTTAAAGCAGAATCAGAAAGTGGAGAACAGTTTACAGCAGACACAGTAATAATATCTACAGGTGCTCAAGCAAGATGGTTAGGATTAGAAAGCGAAAAGAAATTTAATGGATATGGTGTAAGTGCCTGTGCTACTTGTGATGGATTCTTTTTCCAAGACAAAACTGTACTAGTAGTTGGAGGCGGCAACAGTGCTGTAGAAGAAGCATTGTATCTAACAAATATTGCTAGTAAAGTATACCTAGTACATAGAAGAGATACACTACGAGCAGAAAAACTATTACAAGATAGATTATTTTCTAATCCAAAAGTAGAAGTAATTTGGAATCATGAATTAGAAGAAATAGTAGGCAATGAAGAACCGTTGAACGTTACAGGTGTTAAACTATCTAACACAAAAGATAACAGTAAAACGTATAAAGATGTTGACGGTGTGTTTATTGCTATTGGACACGATCCTGCTACACAACTGTTTAAAGGACAAGTAGACATGGATAGTGAAAATTATATTATTACTAAACCCGACAGTACCGAAACTAATATAGAAGGTGTATATGCGGCGGGGGATGTAAAAGATAAAGTTTATAGACAGGCAGTAACGGCCGCTGGAATGGGTTGTATGGCCGCTCTAGAGGCAGAAAAGTTTATTGCTTCAAAGGAATAAAAATGAGAATAATAGCAGGACCTTGTCAACACGAAACACTAGAACAAAGTTTAGAAATTGCTAACGTTTGTAAACGTATTTGTGACAAACACAAAATTGATTACTACTTTAAGGCAAGTTACGACAAAGCAAACCGTACAAGTTTATCAGGAGAACGAGGAAGAGGTATAAGCGAAACATTACCTGACTTTCAACAAATGAAAAGTTACGGTTTTAAAATACTCACAGACTGTCATACAGTAGGAGAGATTAATCGTTGTAAAGGTGTTGTAGATGTAATACAGATACCTGCTTTTTTATGTAGACAAACTGATTTAATTGTGGAAGCCTGTAAGTCTGATTGTATAGTTAATATTAAGAAAGGACAGTTCCTAGCACCTTGGGACGTCAAAGGTATATTAAGTAAAACAGAAGGTGCTAAAGAAGTATGGATAACAGAGAGAGGAACTAGTTTTGGCTATAATACTTTGGTTGTTGACTTTACTGGCATTGAGTATATGCTTACTAACTATAATGTACCTATTGTACTGGATGCTACTCATTCCGTGCAGAAGCCAGGCGGCAATGTCGATTCTAGCGGCGGTAACCGTAATTATGTTCCTAGTTTGTGTCGTGCCGGTAGTGCTTTGGGTGTTAGGAATTTCTTTTTAGAAGTTCATGCTGACCCAGATAATGCTCCTAGTGATGGACCTAATATGTTAAACTTAAAAGATTTTGAAAAAGTAGTTGAAGAAATAAATCAGTATTCTTACAAAGATGTGATATGGTTATAAAATGAAAATAGCAATTTGTATTAGTGGACAATTAAGAGACAGTTGGCGTGATTGTATTCCTACGTGGAAAAATATGTTTGAAGAAAAACATCAAGTAGATTATTTTATTCACACATGGACAAACAAAACGGCACCTAATGCTATTGCTCATGCTAACAAAGACAAAGAAGAAAAACAAATACACAACACAGAAATAAATGAAGTAAAACGTTTGCTTAAACCAAAAGGTATTTTAGTAGAAGAACCAAAAGACTTTCAAGTACAAGATGGAATGGCAGTATTTGATCCAAACTATCATAGTCAATTTTATGGTGTAATGATGGCTTGTCATTTAAAACAAAAACATGAACAGCAATACAGTTTACAATACGACCTTTGTGTTAGAATGAGATTTGATAATTTTGTAGAAGACAGATATCCTTTACAAAAAGCAGATGAACAAACAGTTCATGTTATACATCAAACATTTGACAAGACCCACAGGTATCGTTGTAGTGACGTATATTTTTCAGCACCAAGTTTTGATTACGATAGAATTTGTGACTTCTATTCTTGTTTGCCTAAATATAAAAGAGAATGGTTTGAATGTGGTCAAAATTTAGACTATGGGCCAGAACACGTTTTAGCATTTCATATAAAAGCAAATCACATTAAGCCTGTACAAACATATATGCCAGTAAAACTAAAACGGGCAAAAGAAGAACATTATGCTGGAGGATCACATGAACTTGTCTAGACCTCGTATTGCTATTTGTTGGAGCGGACAATTAAGAACAGGCAAACGTGCTTTACCTTACTTGATGAACTTTTTTAAAAATACAAACGCTGATCATTTTTATCACAGTTGGACAAAAAGTAACACGCCTGAAGAATATGAACATACACAAGAAGAATGGACTCAAATAAATGAAATTTTAAAACCAGTTGATTGTTTTGTTGAGACAAATTGGAATCACAAAGGAACATTTGGAAATATGTTGTACAGCATACAACAAGCAAATTGGCTTAAACGTAAACATGAAATAGAAAATAATTTTAGATACGACATAGTAATAAAAGCAAGATTTGATTTACTAATACCTGTACATAAAGTTTGGAACTATTTTGATGTAGTAGACAGAAGCATTTATTACAGTTTAGGTAACAACGGATTAGGAATAACAGACTTTGCTACACACGGATTAAGCGATTTAATATTTTGGGGTAATAGCCATGCTATGGATATTGTTTGTGATACATATAGATACTATAACAATAAACTAGTACCAAAACAAACACATTCACTTACAGGCGGAAATGTAGATCCAGAAGACTGTATGTATAGTCCCGGTACTGTAGTATATCAACTAGGACAAAAATATAATCTAAGAATGATTCAAGTACAACCGTTGCTTGGCGAAACACTATGGCGTAATAAAGTAGAAGACTTAGATCCTGTATTGGATTGGGAGGAAATAAGGAGAGCATATTGATAGCAAGTACAGTAAATCTATTTTGTTGTCATAGCGAACATAAAGAAATAAAAGATATGTTTAGACAGTTACAACCTTATCACCCTACACATACTGTAGACAAAGATGATTGCTTACACAGTTTCTTTGTTGCTAAAGATCCTTGTCATATATTTTATGACGCTTGGATACAAAGTGATATTGTACAAACAAAATTTATTAAAACATACAAACCAGAAAAGATTACAATACCAACTCATGCTAAAATTTTTAGTTATGACAAACTTTATGAAGTGGCAAACTATATCCAAATGCTTACAGGATTTAAAGTAAATTATAAAGAACACAATGTAGAATATAATAAACATATTGTAGACAAAGAAAAAGTTAATGAAATGTATAACGAATATCTAGAGGAACTCAAATGGGAAAACATTTAGTAGTAGCAGGCGATAGTTGGACATTTGGTAGTGAAATAGTAAATCCTAAACTTGGAGGAAAGTTTAAAGAATGGGATAGTGCTAATAACACCTATCGTATTCCAAGAATTTGGCCTACACTTTTTGCTAATAAAAGAAGTTGGCAAATTACTAACTTAGGTTATCCTGCTTCAAGCAACGATAGAATTTTGAGAACAGTAGAAAGTTGGTTGTATGAAAATTATTTAAGCACAGACGAAGACACAAGCAATTTGAGATTAATTGTTGGTTGGACTAGTCCAGAACGTAAAGATTTCTTTTATACTGATCCACTTAAACAAAGCCACCCAGGATGGACAACAATATGGCCTAACCAATCTCACTTTGATTATGTACAACCTGGCATGAACGATTTCTTTAAACAATATGTAACATTTTTGCATGACGAAAGAGAAGCAAACAATAGATATGTACATCAAGTAAAAAGTTTAGAAAACTTATGTAAAGTACACAACATAGAACTTTGTATGTTCCAAGCGTTCTATGATGCTGGAACAGGTATACATAATGCTAACGACAACACAACATTCAAAGATTATGTCAACAAAGAATATATCAACGACGATAGAGAAAAACAAAGACTAGGTATGAAACACCCAGGATTTCATTGGCACTATGGTAACGAACTGACAAAGACTATGTGGGATAGCGTAGAAGAAAAAAGATTCTACAACAAAAACAAAGATCCACATACATTCTTTGGATGGCTCAAACAACAAGATGATATAGACAAAGTAATCTCAGGACAACACCCTAATGAGCATGGTCACAGATTGTGGGCAAAAGAAATTGAAAGATATGTAGCAACGGAGTTAGGATGGTAGACCGTATCAAACAACATAAGAACTTAAATATTGATAGCGTTTGGAATGCTGGCGACAGTTTTGCTTGTGGATATGGAATTGAAAATACTCGTAAGTCTTATCCTTACATGGTAGCAGATTCATTAGAGTGTGGGTTAAAAAGTTTAGCAAGACCAGGATGTTGTAATTACACAATTAGCAAACAATTAGAATACATAGCACATCATTTAAACGAAGATGATTTTGTTATTGTAAGTACAACTAACGAAGATAGAATTAGTTATAGCAGTAGCAGTGATACAATAAGAGGAGGGATCACACTTGAAAAATTTAACTACAGCACACACCAAGATGACTTGCTAACTAAACTTCCTTTCAAAACTACAAATGAAATACAAAGTGAAACCATAAGCAATATACTTTATGCTGATACAAAAACAATTAAACAACTTACAAAAATAAGAAAACAAGCGTTTCAAGATTATGCTAAATTTGTACATGATAGTGGTATTAAAAAAGACCAAGATGTTTTCATGCTTTTGTGGAAACTATCTAAGTTAAATTTAAAAACAAAAAACTGGGTATGTGTTACACACTTCCAAGAAATACATGACGAGTTTCCTAACAATACACTTATAATAAACTTTGGAGCAATATGTCAATCACATCCAGATAAAATAGGAAGCGGTCACTTTGATGAAACAGGACATAAAATTGTTTACGATAAGTTAGAGAAATGGTTCGTAAATAATATAGAAAGGCCATACTATGACAATCAATGATAAGATAGCACAATACAAAGAAGAACTAGATATGTTTCCAGACAGTATAGAAAAGTATCAGTACCTCATAGAAAAAGGCAAAAACGCTTTAAACCTTGTGCCTGAACCACTTAAAACTGATGACTGGAAAGTACATGGATGTATGAGTCAAGTTTGGTTAGTCCCAAAAAATAATGAAGGAAAGATTGAATACATGAGCGACAGTGATGCTTGGATTACCAAAGGTGTTGTTACAATTATTGCTGATGTGTATAGTGGTAGCACAGCAAAAGAGATAGTAGAAAATGAACTAGACCTAGCAAAAGAATTAGACTTTGGTACAATATTGTCAGGACAAAGACGTAACGGTGCTTACAATATGTTATTAAAAATAAAGGATCATGCAAAGTTATGGCTATAAAAAAACTATATGCTAACGGAGACAGTTGGTCATTTGGAGCAGAACTTGGCGACAATTTACCAGACGAACTTGATTACAAGTTTTATAATTCCTGGCCTATGTTCTTGTCACAGCGTATGAAAATTCCACAAGTAATAAACGATAGTTTAGGTGGAGGATCTTGTGATAGAATGTTTAGAAAAACTGTTGATTATATTAGATCTCAAGACACAATAGAAGACACAATGTTTGTCCTTGGTTGGACATCTGAAGAAAGATTTGAATGGCCAAGTAAAATAAAACATACATTTCATGATGGCTTTGATAACGACTATTGGGAAGATATCACTTATATAAGTATGCTATTTTCAAACGAACTATCGTACGGTCCTCACGCTGATTCACAGCACATTGACACAGTATCAAGGCTAAACGGTTTAAAAAACAAATGGTATAGAGTACGAGACTATGAAGGTGATTTAATAAAAGTAAAAGATTATGTTTATACACTAGACGAATTAATAAAAGCCAAAGGCGGACAAATATATCATTTTTGGGTACTAGGAACACCAATACCAAAATACAATTTGTTTAATGATACTTTAAATGCTATTACAGAAAGAAAACAGTGGCCTAGAAAACAACACAAACACCCTAACGAAGAGACACAACAAAAGATAGCAGATATCATCTATGATGCTATCCAAAACAGAGGAAAATAAGTACTAGTATGTTAGCAAATCAAATATGGCAGTTTGGTAATCATATCCAACTACGGAATAGCATTGACCAAAAGAAACTGTTAGAAGAAATCAAACCTTTTGAAAATGACTGGCATCAGTATAATGTTTTTAAGCCAGAAATAAAAAGATATGGCTTAGATATTATTAACGAATCAGGAGAACTAGTTCCTGGTCCTGCTGTTAATAGTTTAATAGAATGGAACAAAAGATATGGCACAGAATGGGGAGAAACTGACTTTACAGAAACTACTCCAGTCTATGATGCCAGTGAAGAAATACAAAAATTAATAAACCCAATAAAGAATTTTGCTGTAAGGACACACATACTTAAACTACCACAAGGAGGATTCTTTCCTCCTCACAGAGATAACTGTTGGAAAGAACAAGATACATTTAGATTAATTGTTCCTTTACAAAGTCCTAACCCAAGACCTTTTAGATTTATACTAGAAGATAAAACACTGTTTTGGAACTTAGGAAGTATGTATGCTGTTAACACAACGTTAGAACACTGTTTGTTTAACATGGGTAACGTTGATAGTCTATGGCTTGTTATAAATGCTCTTGTAACAGAAGAGGCAGTAAAGTATGTTTGTAACAATATGGAGATAACATGATCAAAAAAATAAAAAACTTTTTCCGAAGTATTATAGATAGAATTAAATTGGAAAGAGCATACAGAAAAAAACTTAAAGAAATGAAAAAACGAGATCCGTTTATATACAAATAAAAATGAAAAAACTTTGGGAAAGATATAAAGCACACGATAAAAAAGTAAAAGAAGCACAAGAGAACTTTAAAGTATCTGACATAAAGAACAAATATCTTAGAGCATTGATGTGGATCTTTATGTTGAGATTTGTGTGGGACATCACTACACTATTTGAAAAGTATTTGCCTATGAAAAAAGTATATAAGGTATTAGGATTAGGTTGGACAAAGTTAGGCTACTATGTGTTTTGGTTATTATGGTTTATATTCTTAGGCGTATTATTGTATAACATACTAGGTGAAGAACTATTTGATCAGGTAATAAACGAACTATGAAGATATTAATAGGTTTAGCAGGCGACGGCACAAGGTTTAAAAAAGCAGGATATAAAAATATCAAGCCACTTGTCCGAACAGGAAATATGACTATGATACAGAAAGTCGTAGACAGTTTAGTTTGGCCTAATGCTGAATATTATTTTGTTACACGCCAAGATCATTTACAACAATTTCCGTATCTTAAAACACTTTTAGAAAGTATGGGTCATGTAACTGTAATTGACGAACTTACAAGAGGCGCCGCCGAAAGCCTAGTTTCTTGTAAACCAGTAATGGAATCAAATGATCCATTCATTAGTGTAAACTGTGATCAAGTTTTTGATTGGGATACAAATGAGTTACAAGAGTTAGTAAAACAATATCCAGCAACTAGTTGGTTGACAGTTTATAAAAATTTAGATGAGGCAAGACATAGTTTTGCTATACCTCCTGAAGATTATGTTGAACAAGATTTTTGGGATACTAACCCTTGTCCTGTAAACCATGTAGCAGAAAAAACAAGATTAGGCACTATGTCACCAACAGCAACAACAGGATTTTATCATTTCTTTAGTGGTAAAGAGTTTTATAATGCTGTACAAGAAGCATTAAGAGAGCCACCAGAGTATGGCGGAGAATATTATGTTGGCCCTATCTATAACAAACTAATTAGGAAAAACTTTCCAGTAAGTATGTACAAGGTACATACAAAAACTTTTTGGCCAACTGGCACAATACCTGATTACATAAATTATAACCACAAGTATTTCGCATCATGAAAAAATTTAAATTAGACGATATGAAAGGCGGTTGGTTTGTAGGCAACTTTGAACCTACAGCCTTTAAAGCAGACTTTGAAGTAGGTATACACAGACATAAAAAAGGAGAGTTTCATCAAGATCATTTTCATAAAAAGGGTATTGAAATAAACTGTATGAGGAAAGGTAAACTCAAACTTAACGGTGAAATTTTTGAAGCAGGAGATATTTTTATTTTATATCCATACGAAGTAAGCCAAGTTGAATACCTAACAGATGTAGAATTAACAGTAGTAAGAAACATAAGCGACCCTAACGATAAGTTTATGTTTGACATTAAAAATTAAAGGTTGTATAATATGAACATGGAACTATATAGAACAGTTAAACCAGAAGATCATTTTTCTTGTAACTTCTTTTTGATGAGTAAAACAAATCTGAAAGAAGCCGCAGAAGCATTGGCTATTGGACAAAGTATTGGAAACCCTTCAGTAAGAAGCAAGTATGAAACTGCTGAAATGATGGAAAGGCACAGTGCTAAAATTATTGCTGACCCTGACGATTTAGAAAAAGTACAAGCAGGTGTTGTTGAAGTAGCATGGCCATACAGAAACATTAACTGGTACAGTGATGGTATTGCTCATCTAATGTGTACAGTAATGGGCGGACAAATGGACATTGATATTATTCAACAATGTCATTGGATAGATATTCATATTGACAAAAGCAAAGCAGATTTACAAGGTCCTTCATATGGCCTTACAGGATTTAGAGCTCATGTAAACAGTTACAACAAACCTTTACTTGGCACTATAATAAAACCAAAAACAGGATTAAATGCTGAAACACTTTCTGAAATTGTTAAACAAATGGTCGGAGGCGGTGTTGACTTTATCAAAGAAGATGAGATAATGAGTGACCCAGATTGTTTAACACTTGAACAAAGAGTAAGCATTGTACAACCTATACTAGACGGCAGTGATACTGTTTACTGTTATTGTATCAACGGTGACCCACATACAATAATGGACAAAGCAAGAACCGTCAGTGGTTGGGGTGGCATGGGTGTACACATTAACTTTTGGAGTGGCATGGGTTCTTACAAAGCCATACGTGACGAGGACAACGGAACATTTATACACTTCCAAAAAAGCGGTGACAAAGTTTTAACAAGCAAGTATAATGCTTATAGAATCGAATGGGCCGTAATGTGTAAACTAGCAGGCATGATAGGTTGTGATACAATACACGCTGGTATGTATGGCGGGTATATGGACATGGGATATGAAGAACTTAAACACGTTATGAATATTTGTTTAGAACAAAATATGGTTCCAGCATTGTCCTGTGGTATGACAAAAGAACTAATACCTGGCATAAGAGAAAAGTTTGGTAATGACTGGATGGCCAATGTAGGAGGTGCTATTCATACACATCCTGATGGCATTGAAAAAGCAGTAAAGGAACTGAGATCAGTAATAGACAATGGATAATATTAAAGACTACATTAAGACGTATCCTAATTGGCCTGTGGAAGGTGTTGACTATAAAGACACAGCAAGTTTGTGTAATTCTAAAGGCTTACGTTTAGCAAACAAATATTTTTATAATACATTTCTAAAATATAAAGCAGAAACAGATAGAATAGTATCTATTGACAGTAGAGGTTTTATCTTTGGTGGAACACTAGCATATAGATTAAACCGTCCAATGGTACTAGCAAGAAAGTCTGGCAAATTACCAGGTGCTTGTTATGGACAAGAATACAAGTTAGAATATGGAACAGCAAAAATAGAATTACAGTGTGACAGTATACACGACGGAGAAAAAATTATTATCATTGACGATTTATGTGCTACTGGAGGCACAGTATTAAGTGTAATTAATACTATTCAAAAAAATTGGAAAGCAGATATCTTAGCAGTTGGTTGCCTTGTAGACTTGCCAGAACTAGGCGGCAGTGAAAGAATTAAAAGTTTAGGAATTCCATTTTATAGTGCTGTAGAATATCAAGGAACATAAAATGAAATTATGTTGGATTGGTACTAGTTATATGAGCATGGGAGAAGCAAAAGATTCCCGTGACACTGAACTTGACTTTGTAAACTACATAGCAAAAAGACATCCTACTCACGAACATTTAAATTTATCCATACCAGCAATAGGATTTAATTATGTGCCATTTAGAATAGAATATGCTTTAGAACAAGGATATACTCATTTTATAATAGAACTTCCTGACGGCTTAAGACAAAATTTTATTTCTAGTGTTTCTAAAAACGAACCACATAGAAAATATTTACGAATACATGAATACAAAAACGGAGAAAGAGTTTTTGAAAGAGAACATAAAAAACAGTTTCATGTTGATAACTTTTTAGCAGGTTGTGATAATGAAACGCTAAAAAGAATGTTTGTTGAAACTGATTTTCCTTTTATGCACGACAATAATTTTTGGGATATGATAAGAAAGTTTTCTCTTATGCTTGACGAAAAATTTAAAAGATGTGAATGGATTCATAATGCTTACAATATACAAACACGTTTAGAAAATGAAGGTGTAAAAGTAAAATGGTACGAGTGGAGTATGACATCCACTACTAAAAAAGGTACGACACAAACTAGTAAACATGGTAACCAACTATTTGTCCAGTGTTGTACAGGTGCTGATACTTGTTACAAAAAATTAAATATGATGAGCGATCCATGGCCACTTACTTTAAAATGGGCAGTACAAGATGGATACTTGACACAGCAACAAATTGATGCTACAATAAGTGAATCTAGCAAAGAGACAGACCCTGCTGAAGTTTCTTTTGCAGAAGGATATAGTAGGTGGCAAAAAGAAAATTACTTTGACGGTAGTCATCTAAATGATGAAGCATTAAGAAAATATTCATCTTCTTTTGATCAAGTTATATGGGATTGGGAAAATGGCAAATAGAAATTTTGTATTCGATGTTGATGGCACACTTACACACGCTCGTCAGCAAATAACAAAAGAACACAAAGAGTGGTTTTTGAATTGGATGCAAGACAAACAAGTTTATCTAGTTACAGGCAGTGACCGTCCTAAGACAGTAGAACAAATTGGCAGTGAAATAGTAGACTCATGTAAAATGGCTTTTCAATGTGCTGGTAATCACGTTTGGCGTAATGGTGTATCTATAGCAGAAACAAACTTTAATGTACCAAACGATATGATGGATTGGTTAGAGAACGAGTTAGACCAAAGTCCATATCAATATAGAGAAGGCAACCATATTGAAAAAAGAGTTGGCTTAATTAATTTTTGTATACCAGGTAGAAACTCAAATGATGAAATAAGAGAACATTACTTTGCCTGGGATCAACAGCGAGGTGAACGCTTAGATATTGCTCGAAGGTTCAATGAAAGGTTTGCTGGATTTGAAGCACAAGTGGGTGGCAATACTAGTTTAGATATTTTTATGAAGGGCAGAAACAAAGCACAGATATATAATACAGTAGGGACACCTATGGTGTTCTTTGGTGATAGATGTGAGCCAACAGGAAATGACTATCCTCTTGTACAAATGTTAGGTATATATGATAAACATCATCATGTAAAAACACCTGACGAAACTTTTAACTTACTGGAAGAAAAATACAGCGATGGCTAAACCATGGCATGAAATGAAAGCAAAACTGGATTCAGTTAGTCCAAGCCTATGCCTTGCCAAATGGACACAGGTGACTATGCACCTACAGAACGGCCACACTCATTCTTGTCATCACCCTAGTACACATAAAATTCCGTTAGAAGAATTAAAAGTAAACCCAAGTGCTTTACATAATACAAACTTCAAAAAACAAAAACGTAAAGAAATGCTTAAAGGCGTTAAGCCTAAAGAGTGTGACTATTGCTGGAGAGTAGAAGAGGCGGCACCTGAAGCATTTAGTGATAGGCATTACAAGAGTAGTTTTAGTTGGAGTCACCCTCATTTTGATACTATTACAAAAAGCACAGGAGATGAAAACTTTGATCCAACTTATGTAGAAGTAAGTTTTGGTAATGCTTGTAATTTCAAATGTATGTATTGTGCTCCACATATTAGTTCTAAGTGGATGGAAGAAATTAAACAGCACGGACCATATGAAACCAGCGACAGATACAATAACCTAGAATGGATTCAAAGTCAAGGGCAAATGCCTATACCAAACAACCAACACAATCCATATCAAGAAGCATTTTGGAAATGGTGGCCACAACTTTACAAAAGTTTACATACATTTAGAATAACAGGCGGTGAGCCTTTAATGGCAAAAGATACGTTTCAAGTTTTGAATTATATACAACAGACAGAACAACCTAATAAAGAATTACTGTTAGGAATTAATAGTAACTTAGGTGTGCCTGACAAATTAATAGATAGATTTATTTCTGATATTAGAAAGATACTAGATGAAGGACGTATTCGTAAAATAGAATTGTATACTAGTGCTGAAGCATGGGATAAACGAAACGACTACATTAGATATGGCATGAATTATTTAAATTGGGTTAACAATTTAGAAAAAGTAATTAAAGCATTACCTGAAGTACCAATTACTATGATGTGTGCCTATAATGCTCTTAGTATTAGTAGTTTCACAATGTTCTTAAAAGATATAGAACTTATAAGAGAAAAGTACGGTAAAGATTGTGTGTACGTTGATATACCTTACGTTAGGCATCCAAACTTTATGGATTGTAAAATTATGAACGAAGGATATATGATTAAAGAAAGTTGGATCTATATGCAGAAGTCAAAATGGTTTGATGATGACGAAACTGCTAAAATGGAACGTATATACAAATATTGGGAACACAATCAAAAATTTGATCACAGTAAAGCAAGAAATGATTTAAAAGTTTATCTACGAGAATTAGATAAACGTAGAAACACAAACTTTAGATCTACGTTTCCTGAGTTTGAGGATTACTATCATGGATAATTTATTTTGCCCTTATCCATATATGAATCTTTATTACAGAGGACGTAATCATCCTAAAGGACATAGAGTAAAAGTTTGTTGTGATGCTGTAGAAGATATTACAGCAAAAAGTTTAGAACAAGCAATTAGAGAAAGACATACACACCCTTATTGGCAAAAACTAAAAGATACATTTAAGAATAATGAATGGCCTAGTGCTTGTAGAAAATGTAAAGTACAAGAAGAAAGACAACAAGAAAGTCATAGACAGGTTGCTGTAAGGACTTTTGAATTAGAAAATGAACAACAAGTATTTGATACACTAGGAGAACAATCTCCTGTACTACAACTAGACGTAAGACCAAACAACAAGTGTAACTTAATGTGTAGAATGTGTACACCAGTTGACTCTAGTTTGATTGCCGAACACGCCGGCGAAAGTCAAACACTTGTAGAACTTTATGGCGAACGTGATATAGCAGATGGATTAGAGCCACCAGAGTTTCAAGTACCACCTAAAGAATTACTTAAAGACATTACTAATATTCGTATGCTAGGCGGTGAACCTACATTAGACGAAAACTGTTTAGCATTACTAGACAGAATGATTGAACTAGGCAAAGGCCCTGAGGTTCATATTAGTATCACAACAAATGGCACAAATGCTAGACAAAGTTTCTTAGATAGGATTAAACACTTTAATACAAACTTACGTTTTAGTATTGATGGCTATGGTCCTTATTATGAATATGTAAGAACATATGGTAATTGGGATAAGTTAACAAGAAATATAGATAGGCTGGCACCACACGCGGCTAGAATGGGTGCTAACTTTGTGCTTCAAATGTATAATGTATTTGGAGCAGGCGAGTATGCTGTATGGTTAGATACTATGTACGAAAAGTATCCTAACTGGAATCAGCGTACTTTTGCTATACCATTAGAGTGGCCTAGTGCTTTTGATATAGGTCATTTGAAGCCACATCATAGGAGAGAATTAGTAGAAGAACTAAATAATATTGAACAGAAAGTTAGACATCCTAACACACTCAAGTTCATCTCCCAATGTAAAACTTGGATCCTTAATCGAGATATGCCCTCGAATGTTCCACAAACTTTCCAACAATTGACAGAGGCAATGGACAAGCAAAGATCTACAAAACTAATTGATTTAGATTATAGATTTAAGGAGTATCTATGAAAATATTAGGTGTTAGTGCTGGATTTCATGATGCTGGATTAACAGTATTAGATGACAGCCAAATTCTATTTGCTGGACATAGTGAACGCTATAGCAAAAAGAAACATGATAAAAACTTATGTTCCCTTATCATAGAAAAGGCTCTATCTTATGGGCCGTTCGACGCCGTCGGATACTATGAACGACCTTGGCTAAAGAAGACAAGAGAAATATATGCTGGCCAAGGTATAAGCGGCGAAACCTCATCGAGATGGACAACCCGAGGTAGTTTGAAGAAACATTTTGGGGAGTATTATTCACAACTTCCAAAAAATGTAGTAAGTTTCGATCACCACTTATCTCACTCTGCCGCGGGTTTCCAGACATCACCATATGAGGAAGCAACAGTGGTTGTAATTGATGCTATAGGCGAATGGGATACCATTACAATATGGGACGCCAGTTACAACGATAGCGGTAATGCTGTATATAAAAAATTATGGTCACAGCGTTATCCACATTCAATAGGTTTATATTACAGTGCTATGACAGGTAGACTAGGCTTACGTCCTATGGACGAAGAGTATATTCTAATGGGCATGGCCGGCTGGGGAAGAGGAATCCATGCTCAAACAATTCATAACACGTTTGTTAAAGATATGCAAGAAGGTCTTTTCAAACGAAACTTACACATCGGAGTCCCCGATGACTTCCTACACGATGCGAAAGACGAAGATGTCGCGGCAAGTACACAAAGAGTAGTTGAAAAGATTTTAGATTTTATAATGAACAAAGCAAGACAGTTAGGCAAAAGTCGTAACCTAGTTTACATGGGAGGCGTTGCTTTGAACTGTTTGTATAACAGACGCTTAGGTTCACACTTTGATAACATTTGGATTATGCCTAATCCAGGTGACTGTGGTAGCAGTTTAGGTGCCGCGGCACTTATACATAAGAAACAACTTAACTGGATTGATCCTTATGTTGGTACTGACATACCAGGTGAATATCCTGTAGCAGAGTTGATCAATGCTTTAGAAATAAACAAAATTGTAGGTGTTGCTAATGGTCGTGCTGAGTTTGGCCCAAGAGCATTAGGCAACAGAAGTTTACTTGCTGACCCTCGAGGTAATGAAATAAAAGACCAAGTAAACGAAATTAAACGTAGACAAAAGTTTAGACCTTTTGCTCCAGTTATACTAGAAGAATTCGTAAACGAATATTTTGAAATGCCAAAGAACTTACCGTTAAGTCCGTATATGCAGGTAGTGGCACCTTGTAAACATCCAGACTTATATCCGGCTATTGTTCATGTAGATGGCACTTCAAGAGTTCAAACTGTTCCAAAAGATTGTCGAAGTGGTATTAGACAACTGTTGGAAGAATGGCATAAACGTACAGGTTGTCCTATGTTGTTGAACACTAGTTTAAACATACGTGGCGAACCTATGGTTGACGATCGTGCTGATGCTAATCGGTTTGAAAAAGAATATAATGTTCCAGTTTTTTCTTGACCTTTGATATAGTATTTGTTATACTGTATATACGGTTTTGCTGAAATGTAAAGACAGGCTTCAGTTTACCTGGGGTGTTCGAGAGGACGTTATAGGTTCAAATCCTATAAACCGTACTATAAAGGGTTAATGCTGGAAGGGTGATGCCAGTACATCACCCGCCCTTAAATTGTGTGGAGAGTAAATGTTCGATATAATATTCATGTCATATCAAGAACCCAATGCTGATGAAAATTGGGATAAACTCGTGTCTAAATATAAATGGGCACAGAGAGTACATGGAGTAAAAGGATTGGTTAATGCTCATATTGAATGTGCTAAAGTCAGTCGAACAAGTATGTATTATCATGTTGAAGCAGATAACATAGTTGATGAAAATTTTAATTTTACTTTTCGTCCTAGTAAATGGGATAGAGATACAGTTCATGTATGGCGAGCAAAGAATAGAGTAAACGATTTAGTTTATGGTTACAGTGGCATAAAATTATTTCCAACACAGAAAGTATTAGACCTTGAAGGTAAAAAAGTTACTGACTTTACAACTAGTGTCAGTGATAAATTTAAACCTGTACAAGTAGTAGCAAGTGA
>MDSZ01025226.1_pt1 | contig 17546 bp, 14 predicted proteins | sample 811201 | NCBI WGS metagenome assembly MDSZ01 (sample SAMN05326647, study PRJNA326480) | marine metagenome | isolation source: seawater | place: Indian Ocean: North | collected 2010
TTAATGTCGATAGAATTGATACTTCTTGCTGTTAACATTAATTTAATTTCATTTTCAATTTTTTCCGGTGATATTGTAGGACAAATATTTACAATGTTAACCTTAACTGTTGCAGCTGCAGAAGCTGCAATCGGTTTAGCTATAATTGTTATTTATTATAGAAATAAAGGCTCCATAAGAGTTGAAGATATTCACGGAATGAAAGGTTAAATGGAATACGCTATTATTTTTCTCCCCTTAATTGGATCGATAATTGGCTATTTTGGTAAATCAATCTCAAAATTTTTTTCAGAAATTACTACTAGCTTGTTTGTAAGTTTATCAGCAATTTTTTCTATTGTTGTTTTTTGGACTGGAATTGAACAAAATACTTACGAAAATTATAAAATATTTGAATGGATTAGTTCTGGAAATTTTGTAGCTAATTGGTCAATCAATATAGACCCTTTAAGTTCAGTAATGTTAGTCGTAGTGACTTTTGTTTCTGCATTAGTTCATATTTATTCAATAGGTTATATGAGTCATGATCCACATAAACCAAGGTTTATGTCATATCTCTCATTATTTACTTTTTCTATGTTAGTTCTTGTTGTCTCTGACAACTTTTTACAATTATTTTTTGGTTGGGAAGGAGTTGGTTTGTGTTCATACCTTTTAATTGGATTTTGGTACAAAAAAGAGACAGCTAACAATGCTGCAATAAAAGCTTTTATTGTAAATAGAGTTGGAGATTTTGGTTTGGCTATCGGAATTTTCTTAATTTTTTACTACTTTGGTAGTATAAATTTTAATGAAGTTTTTCAATTAGTTCCTCAGCTGTTAGATAAAAAATTATATTTTTTCGGCTTAGAACCAAATTTAATCACTTTAATTTGCCTGTTTTTGTTTATTGGGGCAATGGGAAAGTCAGCTCAATTTTTATTACACACTTGGTTGCCTGATGCTATGGAGGGGCCAACTCCAGTTTCAGCTTTAATTCATGCAGCGACGATGGTAACCGCAGGAGTTTTTTTAGTGGTAAGATGCTCTCCAATTTTTGAATATTCACAAACTGCTCTTAATTTAGTCACTATAGTTGGAATGATCACTGCAATATTTGCAGCATCAGTTGCTTTAGTCCAAAATGATATTAAAAAAATTGTAGCTTATTCAACATGTAGTCAGTTAGGCTATATGTTTTTTGCAGCTGGAATAGGCGCTTATCATGTCGCAATGTTTCATCTATTTACACATGCATTTTTTAAAGCTTTATTATTTTTAGGATCTGGATCTGTAATTCATGCTTTTAAAGATGAACAAGATATAAGAAATATGGGAGGGGTAAGGAAAAAACTTCCATATACTTATATACTTATGTTAGTAGGAACTTTAGCTTTAACTGGTTTTCCATTTTTGTCAGGATTTTACTCAAAGGATGCTATAATTGAATTTGCGTTCCTTAAAAACACCTCCCTTGGCAATTATGCAGTTTTCATAGGAATTTTTACAGCATTTTTAACATCAATTTATTCGTGGAGACTATTTTTTAAAACATTTCATGGAGAGTATAACAATAAAAAAATTTCAATAAACGATACTCATGAGTCCCCATTAGTAATGTTAATTCCCTTGGTTTTTTTAGGTATCGGATCAATTGCTGCTGGTTATTTTTTCAAAGAAATTTTTATTGGTCATAATAGCACTAGTTATTGGCAATCATCTATTTTCTTTCTTAAAGAGATAAAACATACGCATATACCTCTATGGTTTTTGCTGATTACACCAATTTTAGTAACTATCTCAATACCAATTGTATATTTTTATTATATTCGTAACACTGAAATTTTAAGTCAGTTTAAAAAAACCAACTTGCCGTTATACAATTTTTTATTAAACAAATGGTATATCGATGAACTTTATGATTATATTTTTGTAAAACCATTAAAAAAAATCGGTAGCTTTTTTTGGAAACAAGGCGATGAAGGGACTATTGATCGTTTTGGGCCTGATGGAATATCAAAAATAATTAAAACAATTTCAAATAAAGCTGGCCATTTTCAAACTGGTTTTATTTATGATTATGCATTCGTAATGTTAATTGGATTGTCAATACTCTTAACTTATTTAATTTTAAACTAAAATGAATTTTCCAATTTTATCTACTTTAATTTTTTTACCATTAATAAGCGCTATGTTTATTTTTTTATCAAAAAATCAAAAAAACGATAATAGTTCCAAGTATATTGCTCTGTTTAGCAGTTTTGCTACATTTTTTCTTACACTTTTTGTTTGGCATTCATTAGATCAAACTACTCCAGAATTTCAATTTATAGAGGAACACTCTTGGATAAACAATTTTATAAAATTTAAACTTGGAATAGATGGTATATCAATATTATTTATTGTATTAACAGCTTTTATTACTCCAATTTGTATAGTTTCTTGCATAAATAGCATTAAAGATAGAGTTAAAGAATTTTTAATTGCAATATTAATACTTGAAACATTTATGATTGGAGTTTTCTGTTCTTTAGATTTAGTAATTTTTTACTTATTTTTTGAAGCAGGATTAATTCCTATGTTTTTAATTATAGGCGTATGGGGAGGAAATAGAAGAGTTTACTCTGCGTTTAAATTTTTTTTATTTACCCTATTAGGCTCTGTTTTAATGTTAGTAGCAATAATATCTATTTATTGGTTAACTGGGACTACTGACATTACTCAAATTTACGAAATTAAAATTCCACAAGAATATCAAAATTTACTATGGTTAGCTTTTTTAAGTTCTTTTGCAGTAAAAATGCCAATGTGGCCAGTTCACACTTGGCTTCCCGATGCTCATGTTGAAGCTCCAACTGCTGGATCAGTAATTTTAGCAGCTATACTTTTAAAAATGGCTGGATATGGATTTTTGAGATTCTCTATACCAATGTTTCCTATTGCATCTCAATTTTTTACTCCATTAATTTTTTCACTAAGTATTATTGCAATTATTTACACTTCATTAGTTGCCTTGATGCAAGAAGACATGAAAAAATTAATAGCATATTCATCTGTGGCACATATGGGTTATGTAACATTAGGAATTTTTACATTCACAAAACAAGGTATAGAAGGGAGCATTTTTCAAATGATTAGTCATGGCTTAATTTCTGCAGCTTTATTTTTATGTGTAGGAGTGGTTTACGATAGAATGCACTCAAGATTGATTAAAACTTATGGTGGATTGGTAAACTATTTACCAAAATATTCCTTTCTTTTTTTAATATTTGCATTAGCGAGCTTGGGTTTACCTGGAACCACAGGTTTCTTGGGTGAATTTTTAATTTTGACAGGAAGTTTTCAAAAAAATTATTATGTGGCCATGATAGCTACTTTTGGTGTTGTTTTAGGTGCTGCATATATATTATGGCTTACGAAAAGAATCATTTTTGGTAATACTAATAATGCTGAAGTTAAAAAGATAAAAGACGCTAACAAATTAGAAATTTCAATGTTATCAACTCTAGCTTTTTTAATACTACTATTCGGTTTTTATCCTTCACCTTTGTTGGAAACTTTTCATGTTTCAGTCGATAATTTAATTAGTAATTATGATCAAGCCGTTAATAATTTAGCTATTGCAAATAAATGAATTATATAAACATCTTACTTCCAGAAATATTTCTTACATTATCAATTTTTAGTATTTTGATGGTCGGTGTTTTTGTCAAAAAAAGTTTTAATTTGATTTTTAATCTTTCTCTAATTATTTTGATAATAGCTGTAGTAATTATTCTGAGATCGCCAAATATAGAAGAAAAGATCTTCTTAGAAAGTTTTATAAGAGATCCTTTTTCAAATTTTTTCAAAATTTTATTATTAATTTCAAGTTTATTTGTTCTTAACTCTTCAAAAATTTTTATTATTGATAGTAAAATAGATAAATTTGAGTATCCAATAATTGTCTTAATTTCAATTTTAGGAATGTTCTTTATGGTAAGTGCTAATGATTTAATTTTATTTTACTTAGGTCTCGAACTTCAATCTTTGTCACTTTATATACTTGCTTCAATTAATAGAGATAATTTAAGATCATCTGAATCAGGTATTAAATATTTTGTATTAAGTGCTCTTTCATCGGGATTATTATTATATGGTTGTTCTTTATTATATGGTTTTACAGGATCAACTAATTTTGACACAATATCACAATTATTAATTCAAGAAAATGTTGGAGCTATATTTGCTATGGTTTTCATTTTGGTTGGACTAGCTTTTAAAGTTTCAGCAGTTCCTTTTCACATGTGGACGCCTGATGTATATCAGGGAGCACCAACATCTATAACGAGCTTCTTTGCAGTAGTTCCTAAAGTAGCCGGTTTAGCAATATTAATTAAATTTATGCTTGTTCCATTCTCAAATATATTAATAGAGTGGCAAACCATAATAATTTTCATCTCTATAGCTTCGATGATTTTAGGAGCTGTTGCAGCAATCGCCCAAAAAAATATAAAAAGACTTTTGGCTTACAGTTCTATAGGTCATATTGGCTATGCATTGGCTGGCGTGGCTACTGGAGCAGTTTCAGGATACAAAAGTGCTATTATTTATATTACTATTTATGTCGTGATGAACATCGGGGCTTTTTCTTGTTTATATTTTATGAAAAAAGACGGGGAGTACAGAGAGAATATTTCTGATTTATCTGGAATTTCAAAAAAACACCCAATGTTAGCAATATCTTTTTTAATTATTTTATTTTCTTTAGCAGGCATACCACCGTTAGGAGGTTTTTTTGCTAAGTTCTATGTTTTTATGTCGGTTGTTGAAGAAAAAATGTTTGCTTTAGCAATTATCGGTTTATTAACAACTGTAGTTTCAGCGTTTTATTATCTCAAAATTATAAAAACAATTTATTTTGATGAGAACAAATTGTCATTTGATAATGTTAAAGGATTCTCTTCTGCAAGCACAGTTTTTTTAAGTTGCTTATTATTAATCACTTTTTTCCTTTATCCATCAATATTAAATGACATAGTGAGCTCTTTATTTTTAATTTAATGAAATTAAAAACTATTTATTTAAAAACTGTACGTAGTACAAACGACCTAGCTATAAACCTGATTACAAAACAAAATACGAAACCAACTCTGATAAAATCTCTAGTACAGACAAAAGGAAAGGGGACCATGGGAAAAAAATGGGTTTCTCAAAAAGGGAATATATTTATTTCAATTTTTTTTGAAATACATCGTAAAAAAATCAGCTTTAGACAATTTGCTATTTTAAACGCTTTTTTGATTAAAAAGGTAATCAAAAAATATACATCTGAAAAAATTACTATAAAATGGCCTAATGATTTACTAATAAAAAATAAAAAAGTTTGTGGAATTTTACAAGAAGTAATTGATAAAAATGGAAAAAAGTATTTAATTGTTGGACTTGGTATTAATACAAACACTTGTCCGAAGGGGAAAAATTTTATTTCAACCTCTTTAAAAGCAATGAACAAAAAAAAAATTAACAATAATCATGTTACTAAGGACATCAAACAATTGTATGAAAATTTAATTACAAATTTAAATAATAATAAATTTTTACAATTAAAAAAAAAATTACTTTAAAGCTTATGAATTATGTAGTTGGAGATATCGGGAACACATTAACAAAAATATCGATCTTAAATCAAAGATTTTTGATTAAAAAATCTTTTTATTTTCAAACACAAAAATTAAATAAAAAAAAATATTTGAATAATTTATCAAAAAAAATTGGAAAAAATAGTCTTAATTCCAAGGTCTTATTTTCAAGTGTTGTGCCCAATATTTACAAAAAAATTAGATCAGAATTAATAAAGAAAAAATTTAAAGTTTTTGAGATGAAAGACTTAAAATTAAAAAAAATAATTAAAATTAAAATTAATAACTTTAGACAACTAGGCTCTGATAGAATAGCCAATGCAATAGCTTGTTATAATAACAAGAATACACTAATTATTGATTTTGGAACAGCAACTACTTTTGACATAATAAAAAATAATATTTATGTGGGTGGAGTTATTGCTCCTGGTATAAACTTATCAATAATCAATTTAAATAAACACACAGCGTCTTTACCTTTAATAAACCTTAAAAATAAACAAAAAAGCTATGGTAAAAACACAAAAGACGCATTAAATGCAGGAATTTTATGGGGATATGAAGGTTTGATAAACAATATAATTAGAAGAATTATAAAAAAAACAAAAAAAAAATATAAAATTATTTTAACTGGAGGTTACTCAAAACTTTTAAAAAATTTTATCAGAAATAAATCCTTTATTGACACGAATATTACTATAAAAGGAATAGCTATAACTTATAAAAAACTATTATGAATAATGATGAATTAATTTTCTGTCCGTTAGGAGGTTCTGGTGAAATAGGAATGAATATGAATCTTTATGCTTATGGCAATGAGGAAAATAAAAAATGGATTATAGTTGATATGGGCGTTACTTTTGCTGACGACTCTATTCCAGGAATTGATTTAATTTTCCCAGATCCTGGTTTTATATTAGATAAAAAAAATGATTTATTAGGTATAGTTTTAACACATGCTCATGAAGATCACATCGGTGCGATCGCACATATTTGGCCAAAATTAAATTGCAACATGTACGCAACACCTTTTACAGCTGCATTAATAGAAGAAAAATTTAAAGAAAAAAAAATTGATGTTTCATCTTATTTGAAAATTGTACCACTCAATAGTAAAATAAAATTGGGTAAATTTGAGATTGACTTTGTAACATTAACTCACTCAATTTTAGAGCCTAATGGTTTGAGTATAACTACACCTTTAGGCACTGTTCTCCATACAGGAGATTGGAAAGTAGATCCCAATCCTTTGATTGGAGGAAATATTGATGAAAAAAAACTTAAAGAAATAGGCAAAAAAGGTGTTACTTCTATGATTTGTGACTCAACAAATATATTTAGCCCAGGTAGAGCTGGATCAGAATTAGAAGTTCGAGATAGTCTTCTTAAAATTATAGAATTAAAGTCTCAAAAAATTTTAATAACTTCATTTGCTTCGAATGTAGCCCGTATGGAGTCAATATTTTACTGTGCAAAAAAGACTGATCGATCAATATGTTTAGTAGGTAGGTCTATGCATAGAATTTATAAAGCAGCGAGAAAATGTGGTTATTTAAAAGATGTCATTGAACCTTTAGAACCTAAAGAAGCAAAGAAAATTGCCAAAAATAAAATTTTATATTTAGCAACTGGCAGTCAAGGCGAACCTATGGGAGCAATGAATAGAATTATAAATGGTACTCATCCTGATGTATTTATAGAGTCAGGAGATTGTGTAATTTTTTCCTCAAAAATGATACCTGGCAATGAAAAAAAATTATATTCACTTCAAAATAAAATTGTCAAAGAAAATATTGATTTAATTACAGAAGAAAATGCTTTTGTACATGTATCAGGTCATCCTAACCGAGAAGATCTTAAAGATATGTATAGCTGGGTAAAACCTAAGTGTATCATACCTGTCCATGGAGAACATAGACATATGATTGAACATGTTGCTTTTGCTAAAGAGATGCAAATTCCTAAAACTCTACAAATAGAAAATGGAGATGTAATAAAGTTATTACCTGGTAAATCACCGCAGATTGTTGATAAAGCTCCTTCAGGTAGAGTTTATTTAGATGGAAGTCTAGGCGTAGAGTCTGATTCACAATCAATCAAAGAAAGAAAAAATATTTCAATAAATGGGTACTTAGAAATTACTTTAATAGTTTTAAATAATGGAAAAATAAAAAAACCAGTTATATCATTCAAGGGAATTCCTGAAACAGGTGAAAATGAGAACTTTATTTTTGATATGGAAGATGAAATTTTAAATATTTGTAGAACATTTTCAATTGAGAACAAAAATCAAGAAAAAAATTTAATTGAGACAATTAAACAAAACTGTAGAAAAATTATTAAAGAAAAAACTGGAAAAAAACCATTTACAAATATTAATATTGCAAGAATTTAATGGGAATAACGGGGTCAATAGTAGTTTATGTGATTATCTGGTGGATTGTTTTTTTTTCAGTCTTACCTTTTGGAATTCAATCCAACAAAACAGTATTTAAAGATAGCATAGAAGGGTCAGACCCAGGAGCTCCAAAAAACCCAAAAATTGCTAAAAAATTTTTAATTACAACAATAATTACATCAATATTATTTGTTGTGATATATTATATGGCAAACAACGGGTTCTTAAATTTAAGAAATTTATTACAATAATGTATTTATCAAAATTATTCATACCCACAACCAAAGATCTCCCTGCAGAGGCTAAAATTAAATCTCACCAACTTATGCTTAGGACAGGGATGATTAAACAATCTTCCGCTGGTATATATTCGTGGCTTCCGCTTGGTTTTAAAGTTATGAAAAAAATTGAACAAATAGTTAGAGAGGAACAAAATATAATAGGAGCCCAAGAAATGCTGATGCCTACTATCCAGTCATCAGATATTTGGAAAGAAAGCGGTCGATATGAAGATTATGGAGAAGAAATGTTGAGAATTAAAGATCGTCAAGGTCGTGAAATGTTATATGGACCAACTAATGAAGAATTAATTACCGATATATTTAGATCAAGCATTAAATCCTATAAATCGCTGCCGCAAATTCTTTATCATATACAGTGGAAATTTAGAGATGAAATAAGACCAAGATTTGGCGTGATGAGATGTAGAGAGTTTTATATGAAAGACGCTTATTCATTCGATTTAACAGATGATGAAGCAAAAAACTCTTACAATAAAATGTTTTATTCTTATATAAGGACTTTTAATCGTTTAGGATTAAAAGCAATTCCAATGTCTGCAGACACTGGACCGATAGGTGGCGATTTATCCCATGAATTTATCATATTGGCGGAAACTGGAGAAAGTGAAATTTATGCTGATAAAAGAATTTTTAATATAGATTTAAAAAAATATAATTTTACGAATAGCTCTTTACAAAAAATGCGAGAAGAATTTTCCTCAATCTACGCTGTAACAGATGAAAAATACAACGCTAAAGATTTCGATAAAAATGTTTCTAAAGAAAATCAAATTAAAACAAAAGGGATTGAAGTAGGACATATTTTTTATTTTGGAGACAAATATTCTAAACCATTAAATTGCATGATAGATGCAAAAGACGGGAAAAAGACAGCTGTTAAAATGGGTTCATACGGAATTGGTGTTTCTAGATTAGTAGGGGCTACTATTGAGGCAAATTATAATAAAGATGTTATGAAATGGCCTAAATCAATTTCACCCTTTGATGTAGTAATTATACCAAGCATAAGTAAAAATAATAAAGAAAACCTCATAAAAGCTGAAAAAATTTATAAAGAATTAAAAAATCAAAATATTGACGTATTATTAGACGATGTAGAGGAAAACATGTCTAACAAATTTAAAAAACATGACTTGATTGGAATACCTTATCAAATAATTATAGGCTCAAAGTCAGATCAAAATAACTTTGAATTTAAAGAGCTTAATTCAAAAAGTGAAATTTTAAGCTTTGACAAAATTAAATCTTATTTAAAGAAATAATAAATTGTTTACTAAAGCAGAAAGATTAGTCTCATTAAGAAATTTACGACCCAAAAAAAAAGAAGGTTTTTTAAAAATTATTTCAATTTTTTCATTTTTAGGTATTACGCTTGGAGTATCTATTTTAATAATTGTAATGTCGGTAATGAATGGATTTAAAACAGAACTTACAAATAAAATCTTAGGTTTAAACCCTCATATTGTTGTTCAATCAAATGGTTTCAGAATAGATAACCTTTTTATTGAAAAAATTAAAAAAAATTTTAAAAATATTAATGTTTCTAAATATTATTCTGGAGAAGGAATAATAATTAATAACAATAATGCAAAAGGTGTTATTATCAAAGGTATTAATACAAAAAACTCTTCAAATTTAAATTTTCTTAAAAATAATCTTACTCACGGAGATCTAAATAAATTTGAGAAAACTACCGCTTTCATTGGAGCAGAATTAGCTTTTAACTTAGATTTAAAAGTAGGCGATAAAATTAATTTAATGTCATCAGCTTTTGTAACTACTCCATTTGGAGGCTTGCCTAAACAAGAAACTTTTGAAGTAAAAGGTATTTTTAGCACAGGTTTTTTTGAATTTGATCAAAACTTTATTTTTTTAAATATAGAAGATGCTTTATCTATCTTTGATAAAGATGAAAATGAACAAAACCTTGAAATATATTTATCAGATCCAATGCAAGCAGACAAATATAAGAGTCAAATAAAAAAAATAAATCAAAATTATTTTGTTTATTCATGGTCAGATCTAAATAAATCTTTTTTCAGTGCTTTAAAAGTAGAAAGAAATGTAATGTTTATTATATTGACTTTAATAATAATTGTAGCAGCATTTAATATAATTTCAGGACTAACAATTTTGATTAAAAATAAGACAAAAGAAATTGCAATTTTAAAAACACTAGGTCTAGGCAATGGTTCAATTAAAAAATCTTTTTTTTTAACAGGATTTACAATTGGTTTTTTTGCTACAATTACAGGAATATTGTTGGGTATTATTTTTTCAATAAATATTGAAACAATAAGAAATATTTTATCAAATATTTTTAAATTAGAAATTTTTCCTGCAGATGTTTATTTTCTTGAAAGGCTTCCAGCGGAAATAAACTTATATTCTATTATATTAGTGTTTATTTTTTCAATTATTATTACAGGAATAGCTTCGTACATCCCTGCAAGGAGTATTTCAAAAATGAAAACCTTTAGAGCTTTAAAATATGAATAAAATTTTATTACAAATTAGTGGATTAAAAAAAACGTTTGATCACAAAAACGGTACAATAGATCTTTTTAGCAATGTAAATTTAAACATTAAGCGTGGTGAGCTAGTAGCTTTAGTAGGACCGTCAGGTTCAGGAAAATCTTCTTTTTTACACTTGCTTGCGTTATTAGATGAGCCAAATAAAGGAAAAATAATATTGAAAAATAAAGATACAAAATTTTTTAGTGAAAATGAAAAAAATGAAACTAGAAAAAAAAATATTTCAATAATTTTTCAAGATAACAACTTACTAAGTGATTTTACAGCTTTAGAAAATGTTATGATGCCTTTAATTATTAAGGGTGATTCAAATATAAAATCTTTTCAAAAAGCTTCAAAGTTTCTTAAAGAAGTAAAAATTTTTAATAGAAAAGATCATTTTCCAAATGAATTATCTGGAGGCGAACAACAAAGAGTTGCTATAGCTCGTGCTTTAGTTTCAGAGACAGATTTAATTTTAGCAGATGAGCCAACTGGTAATTTAGACTACAAAACTTCTCAAGATATTTTTTCATATTTTTTAAAATTAAAAAAATTGAATAAAGCTATAATATTTGCAACTCATAATAGAGAACTTGCTAACAAGGCAGATTACAAGTTGAGTATTTCTAGAGGTAATATAAAACGAATGAATGTCAACTAAAAAAGAATTTAACAACATAAAAATTCATACCCAATACTCAATATGTGAAGGAGCAATTAAAATTGATGAGCTAGCAAATTACTGCAAACTAAATAAGATAAAAGCTATTGGACTTGCTGATAGTTTTAATTTATGTGGCGCTTTAGAATTTGCAGAGAAAATAAGTAAAGTTGGCACTCAACCGATAATTGGAACACAAATCAACTTTTTACATAACAATAATATTGGTAAAATTACGCTATATGCTACATCTGAATTAGGGTATAAAAATTTAACAAAACTATCCTCACTAAGTTTTTTAAGAAATGAAAGTTCACACGATCCTCATTGTAAAATTGAAGAGTTAATTTCAAATAATAAAGACCTTATTTTACTGACTGGAAATCATAATAATTTTTTTGGCAAATTATTTTATTCCAATAAGTTAAATCATCTAGAAAAAATAATCAGTGAACTTAAACTTGCTTTTGAAAATCGATTATATCTTGAAATTCAAAGACATGGAGAGGTAAAAGAAAAAGCTTTTGAAAACTACTTATTAAAGCTCTCAAATAAATTAAATTTACCAATCATTGCCGGTCAAGAGGTCTATTACTTAGTACCTGCTATGTCGGAAGCGCATGATGCATTAATTTGTATAGGTGAAAAAAGATTCGTAGAGGATAAGAATAGATTTAAATATAGTGATCAGCATTATATTAAAACAACCCAAGAGATAAATAAATTATACGAAGATATCCCAGAAGCTTTGGAAAATAATTACAATTTTCCTTTAAGATTCAATTTTAAACCAAAAAAATCTAAACCAATTTTACCATCTATATCGAATAGAAAAGATATATCAGTTGAAGGTGAGCTTATGAGTCAAGCTAAACAAGGATTAGAAAATAGATTAAGTAATTTTATTTATAAAAAAAATAAAACTAAATCTACAAGTGAAATACATAAAATCTATAACGATAGACTTATTCATGAATTAGAGATTATCAATTCAATGAATTACTCAAGTTATTTTTTAATAGTTTCTGATTATATTAAGTGGGCAAAAAAAAATTCTATTCCTGTAGGTCCCGGTAGAGGATCTGGAGCAGGTTCTTTAGTTGCATATTGTTTAGATATAACAGATCTTGACCCAATAGAATTTAATTTGATTTTTGAGAGATTTCTTAATCCTGATAGGGTATCAATGCCTGATTTTGATATAGATTTTTGTGAGGAGCAAAGAGATAAAGTTTTTGATTACTTAAAAGATAAATATAAAGATGGAGTGGCTCATATAATTACTTTTGGCAAATTAAAAGCTAGAATGGCATTAAGAGATGTAGGTAGGGTTTTAGGTTTATCATATGGTCATGTAGATAAAATTTGTAAAATGATACCATTCGATCCTTCAAGACCATTAACACTTAAAGAGTCGATTGACAGAGAACCCAGGTTTAAAGAAGAAATTAAAAATAATAAAAAAGTTGAAAAGTTAATTGATTTGTCTTTAAAATTAGAGGGATTGAATAGAAATATGGCTACACATGCGGCTGGTGTTGTGATTGCTGGCAACAAATTAGCCGAACAATTTCCTTTATATGTTGATCAGAGTTCAAATTTAATTTTACCATCAACTCAATACGATATGTATTCGTCAGAAAATGCTGGTTTAGTAAAATTTGACTTGCTAGGTTTAAAAACATTAACTGTAATAGATAAAACAATTAAAAGATTAAAATCAAAAAATATAGATATTGATATTAATAAAATTAGTTTGGAAGACGAAAAAGTATATTCATTGTTATCTACTGGAGAAACGACTGGGTTATTTCAATTAGAAAGCACTGGTATGAGAGAGGCGATTAAACAAATGAAGCCAAATAAATTTGATGACATAATTGCTTTAGTTGCCCTTTATAGGCCTGGGCCTATGAGCAATATCCCTATTTATAATGATTGTAAAAATGAAATTAAAAAACCTGACTATATTCATCCAACTCTTGAAAAAATATTGAAGCCAACTTATGGAATTATAATTTACCAAGAACAAGTAATGCAAATTGCACAAACACTTGCCGGATTTACCGCAGGAGAAGCTGATATTTTGAGGAGAGCAATGGGTAAAAAGAAAAAGGCAGAATTAGATAAACAAAAAGAGAGATTTATTAATGGAGCTATTAAAAACGGTATTGGTAAAGATGTGGCAAATTTTGTATTCACAAAAATAGAACCCTTTGCTCAATATGGATTTAATAAAAGTCATGCTGCTGCTTATGCCATGATTGCTTATCAAACTGCATTTTTAAAAACTTATTATAAAGAAGAATTCATTGCAGCGACAATGTCTACAGAATTAACTAATACTTCAAAATTAAGAGAATTTGTAGAAGAGTTAAAAAGGTTAAAAATTGAAATAATAAGACCCTCAGTTAATAAATGTTTTGCTGAATTTAAAGCTGAAAAAAACAAAATATACTATGGATTAGGCGCAATTAAAAATGTTGGCTTCGAGGCAATTTCAAACATTATAAAGGAAAGAGAAAAAAATGGTAAATTTAAATCACTAATAGATTTCATAAAAAGGGTGAATGACAAAGATGTAAATAAATTACAATTAGAAGGATTAGTAAAGTCTGGAACTTTTGATGAATTTGATTTAGATAGGAATAAAATTTTAATGTCAATACCAAAAATTATTCAACAAATTAAAAATATAAATGATGATAAATTAAGTAATCAAAAAAGTTTATTTTTCGAAGATAAGGATGAGAATGAGCATTTTGAATATGTTAAATGCAACAGTTGGTCTAAAAAGGAACTATTATCTGAAGAGTTTAAATCTTTGGGATTTTACATATCTGATCACCCATTAAATGAGTACAAAGATATTTTTGATCAGTTAAAAATCATTTCTTATAAGCAATTTTTTCTAAACGAGCAAAAAGAGGCGTTAGTCGCAGGCACAATAATGTCATTTCAAGAAAAAAAAAGTGCTAAAGGAACACCATTTGCAATAGTTAAGTTTAGTGATAATAAAGGTGAATTTGAGTTATTCTTATTTTCTGAAATGCTTATAAAAAATAGGGATAGAATAAAAGAATCCGAATCATTTATTTTGACCTTACATAAAGATAGTTCCTCAGTAGATACGAGACAAAGAAGAATAAATATTAGAAACATTTTAAGTTTAAAAGATATGATTAGTAAACCTTATTCTAAAGTAACAATTGAACTAGGTGAAAATTATAATATTGATGAAATTAAAAATATTTTAAAAATGGAAGGAGATACTAAAATAAATTTGATATTCAATAACAAAGACAAAAAAATTCAATATAATCTCCAAAACGGAAGAAAATTTGATTTGAACCATTTAAAAATGATGAAAAACAAGGATTATGTTAAAAAAATAACGGTTTAGACAGTTGATTTTTTAAATTGGTTGTATATATCTTTTAGAAATTTCGCACACAGTTTTTGGGGCAATGCCCTCCCGGTCAAATTTATTTTGATGTAGCTGTGGTGGATTAACCGGAAAAAAAATGAACGTACCAAAAATAGACATTAAACAATTATTAGAAGCCGGAGTGCATCTGGGTCATAAGACTTTGAGGTGGAATCCAAAAATGAAAAAGTATATTTTTGGTGAAAAAAATTCAATTCATATTATTGACTTAACACAAACTGTAGAATTTCTAAAAAACGCATTAGTACAAGTTCATAAAACAATTTCTAGTGGTGGAAAGTTACTTATTGTTTCAACAAAAAAACAAGCATCAGAACAAGTGAGTGAACTTGCTAAAGACACAAATCAATTTTTTGTTAATTACAGATGGTTAGGTGGAATGTTAACTAACTGGAACACAATACAAAATTCAATTAAGAGATTGAAAAAATTAAATGAGCAACTATCGAAAGAAAATATAGGCTTTACAAAAAAAGAAATCCTTAAATTTGGGAAGGAAAAAGAAAAATTACAAAGATCACTTGGAGGAATATCTGAGATGAAAAAAACTCCAGATTTAATTTTTATTATTGACACAAACATGGAGTCCCTAGCTGTAGCAGAGGCAAAAAAACTTGGTATTCCTATAATTGCAGTTTTAGATACTAACTCCGACCCATCAGGAATCGACTATCCTATTCCTGGAAATGATGACGCTAGAAGATCAATTAATCTTTATTGTGAATTACTCAAAGACACCATTAAGGATGCAGAAAAATTTATTAAAAAAGCAGAACCAAAAGAAGAAAAAAAATTAGAAAAAAAGCCTGAAAAGAAAAAAAAATAATCTTCCTTTTATTTAATGTCAAATAAAGATTTATTGAATAGTATAAAAAAACTTAGAGAACTAACCGGCGTAGGTTTTAAGGATTGCAAGTCAGCTTTAGATGAAAATAAAGGTGATATTGAAAAATCTATAGAATTTTTAAGAAAAAAAGGAATAGCTAAAGCATCAAAAAAAATGAGCAGAACTGCTACAGAAGGTTTAGCTTTAGTAAAAGAAAATGCTGGAGAAATTTCAATTCTTGAAATTAATAGCGAAACAGATTTTGTTGCAAAAAATAAAGATTTCATTTCTTTCTGCAAAGAAATATCTGATCTTAATTTTTCAGTTAACGGAAATATGGAAAAACTTAACGATCAAAAAATGAAAAATGGTTTACTAGTCAAAGATAATTTAGTTAACTTAATTGCTAAAATAGGAGAAAAAATTACAATAAGGAGAGCAAATTTTTTTGATAAAAAAAAAGGTATAAACTTTTTCTATGTCCATTCTGCAATAGAGAAAAATATTGGTAAAATCATTTCGGTGGTTAAATTAGATGGAATAGTAAAAGGGAAAAATGAAGAAATTGGAAATAAAATATCAATGCATATTGCCGCTTCTAATCCCTTAGCTATCGATAAAGATGGTATTAAAAAAGAAATTATCGATAAAGAATTAGAAATTATTCTTGCAGAAATAACTAACTCAGGCAAACCAAAAGAGATGGCAGATAAAATATCTAAAGGTAAAATTGTAAAATTTATAAACGATAATACTCTTTTAAACCAAGTATGGATTATGGATCCTAAAAAAAAAGTTTCTGATATACTTAAAGAAAACAAAGTTGATAAAGATATTAAAATTTTAGATTTTATTAGATATAAGGTTGGTGAAGGAATTTAAATGAGCTCAGAATTTAATGAAAAAAATTATTCATCAAAAATGGATAAAAGTATTCAATCACTTAAAAAGGATCTTGCTACATTAAGGACTGGAAGAGCTAACTCTAGCATGTTGGACACTATTAAAGTCGACGTTTATGGACAACAAATGCCAATAGAGCAATTAGCAACAGTAAGCGTTCCTGAAGCAAGACTTATTTCCATTCAGGTATGGGATAAAGCAAATATAACATTAATTGATTCTGCCATTCAAAAATCTGAATTAGGAATCAATCCACAAATTGATGGTCAAATTATAAGGTTAAGAATTCCAGATTTAACTGAGGAAAGAAGAAAGGATTTAATTAAAATTTTAAAAAATATGGGTGAAAAAGGAAAAGTTTCTATAAGAAATATAAGACGAGAAGCAAATGAGGAATTAAAACAAAAACTAAAGAATAAAAATATTTCAGAAGATGAAAATAAAAATTTTGAAAAAATTATTCAAAAATTAACAGATCAAAACATTGAAAATATTGACAAAATTTTAACAGACAAAGAAAAAGAGATATTACAGATATGAACAAGCTCAACCACGTTGCCTTTATTATGGATGGTAATGGAAGGTGGGGACAAAGAAGAAAAAAAGGAAGAAACTTTGGACATCTTGAAGGAGTTAAGACCGTTAAAAAAATTGTAGAATGTTCTGTAAAATATAGAATTCCAGTGGTTACATTTTATGTTTTTTCAACTGAAAATTGGAAAAGACCTAAATCTGAAATAAATTTTTTGTTTAAATTAGTTATAAGTTACTTTCAGAAAGAATTAGATAATATAATATCTAATGGTATTAGACTAAAGTTTATAGGAAAGATCGAAAAATTACCAATAAATTTGAAAACTTCATTGAAAAAGTCAGCACAACTTACAAAAA
>MDSZ01239919.1_pt1 | contig 17544 bp, 8 predicted proteins | sample 811201 | NCBI WGS metagenome assembly MDSZ01 (sample SAMN05326647, study PRJNA326480) | marine metagenome | isolation source: seawater | place: Indian Ocean: North | collected 2010
TCAAAGAGATTGTTAGAAATCCCAGAATCTCTATGAATTTAATCAAATTACACCTTGATTTAACATTGCATCTGCTACTTTTAGGAATCCTGCAATATTAGCACCCATCATGTAATTTCCTGGATAACCATACTCTTCGGCAGTTCTTGCACATGTTTCATGAATACTAACCATGATTGAATCTAATTTTGCATCGACTTCTTCCCTTGACCAATTCATTCTCATTGAATTTTGAGACATTTCTAATCCTGAAGTTGCAACTCCACCAGCATTACTTGCTTTTCCTGGAGCATATAAGATTCCTGCTTCAATAAAATGATCTATTGCTTCTGGAGTAGATGGCATATTGCTTCCTTCAGAAAGAACATACACATTATTTGCGAGTAAATTTTTAGCATCTTCTCCATTTATTTCATTTTGTGTTGCTGCTGGAAATGCAACATCTGCGTCAACCGCCCATAGTGGATTATAATCTAAACTATGATCTACTGGAGTATAAGTTGCACCATCAAAATGTTGTGCATATTCACTAATTCTACCTCTCCTTACATTCTTAAGATCCATTACCCATGCTAATTTTTCTGCATCAATACCTGCAGGATCATGAATGAATCCTCCTGAATCAGACATTGTCACTACTTTAGCACCAAGTTGAATTGCTTTTTCAGTAGCAAATTGCGCAACATTACCTGAACCTGAAACTAAACAAATTTTACCCTCAAGAGATTCTCCTCTTGTTTTTAGCATCTCTCTAGCAAAATATACTTGGCCATATCCTGTGGCTTCTGGCCTAATCAAAGAGCCACCATAAGACATTCCTTTTCCAGTCAATACACCTGTAAATTCATTTCTTATTTTACGGTACATCCCATAAAGATAACCTATTTCTCTTCCTCCAACACCAATATCTCCTGCTGGAACATCTGTATCAGCACCAATATGCCGATTTAGTTCAAGCATGAATGATTGACAAAAACGCATTACTTCTGCATCTGATTTACCTTTAGGATCAAAATCGGACCCTCCTTTACCTCCTCCCATTGGAAGGGTTGTCAAACTATTTTTGAAAACCTGTTCAAATGCAAGGAATTTTAAAATTGATAAGTTTACACTTGGATGGAACCTTAAACCTCCTTTGTAAGGGCCAATAGCACTATTCATTTGAATTCTGAATCCTCTATTAACATGTACATTTCCATCATCATCAGTCCATGGAACTCTAAATTGCATTATTCTTTCAGCTTCAATAACTCGACTTAAAATATTAGCTTCAACATATTCTGGATGTCTTTCTAAAACAGGTTTTAATGAATCAAGCACTTCTCTTACTGCTTGATGAAATTCTGGTTGATCTGGGTCTCTTGCTATCATTTCTTCATAGATTTTTTCAATCATATTAGCATCTCGTTAAAGGACTCCAACCAAATTATGCTTGTAATGTTTGTTACATAAAAACCCATTATTTAAGTTAAATACCACGTGATAAAAATCTATCTAATTTTTCAAGTAAATTTTCACTTTCTCCCAAACTCATCAACCTTGATCTTACTGACTCTTCAATCATTGAATGTTGATTTGGTTGAATAGACATTAATTCTCTTAAGATATCTAATAATGCCCATTCATCATCTGTTATTACATCATCATCTAGTGCTCCAATTAATGCTGATTGATATGCTGATGCTTCACCTATTCCTGGTTCATCGACCACATCATAATCAAATTCGGGAGAATCTTTTCCCTCTCTCAAAATTCCTAAGATTTCATTTTGAGTGATTTCATCAATATCTAATGATTTTGCAAGTATGGATAATATTTGAGATTCATCACCAGTAATAATGCCATCATCTAGTGCAGTTTCTACAGTCATGTAATACAGATACCTTGAACGCTTTGGGTTAAACACCATAGATATGCGTCACTGACCATACTTATTATTCACGCGATAGGAATTAAGGAAAAATATGATTTTTAATACTAATAATTAATATCTAATACATATGGATCTTATCTTTACACAAATATTACGCGTATTACAAAAAAGCATATTATTATTAATTATTCAATAAATTATTTAAAAAAACGTGTTTTTAGGTATTTTGTATTTCATAAGTAATACATAATGTAATACAAAGTATATATACTGCCTCTATACTCCACAGATTAGAGGAGTACGACATGAGCGGCAATAGCAACCTAATCAGCCTAAGATTATCTGATGATGAATTAGCATCAATAGATCAAAGAATTGGACTTGAAGGGATTAGAAATCGAAGTGATTTACTTCGTAAAGCTTTAGGCTCATATCTTACAGATTCTCCAGAATTACCAGGTCAAGAAAGAGTTAGCCTTGTATTAGGCGCAGGAGTAAGAAAACAGCTTAGATTACTTTATCAAATCACAGGCAATGACCCTAATTCAATAATTAAAATAGCACTCCATGATTATCTAAATAAATCTGTAGAACAGATAGATGATCTTACGGCAAAACTGGAAGAGAGAGCACAAAATGCTGTTGATGACATCAGTAAACACCGTTCATACAAAATTTGAACAGGAGGAAGCCAAATGGGAGATGGGATGCACGAAAGAGAGTCGGGGGGGCATAAAGCCCCTCCTTCTTCTCGCCCTAGTGGCATTAATTTCTCTTGGCTACTTACCCGTTCAAAAAACGCAAGAGAAAATTCAGATTCAACCCCGGCAACCACCTCCGCTCCCCCCAGCGGAGGTGGTCCTAGCGGCGGTCCACCACCTGCATGCTAGTAAAAGAACAATATTTTTGACCTAATATTAAGAAACCTTTTGGTCAATCGACATTGCCGTTCATTTGTGGTAGAAGATAATAGCGTAGAACTAACTGCATTCTTTGCACATCAAAAACTCAGAGATGGGCAAAAAGAAATGCTTAGAGATTCTATTAATGCATTAAAAAATGGAGGACACCACCTAGCAGCAGCACCGACTGGAATTGGGAAAACTGCAGCTGCATTAGCCGCATCATTAGAAATAATATCAAATTCACCTAACAAAAAAATTTTCTTCTTGACAGGAAGACAATCTCAACACAAAATTGTAATTGAAACTCTAAGAACAATAAATAATTCTCTAGATTTTCAAAACATTAGTTGTGTTGATCTAATTGGCAGACATTCAATGTGCTTGGAATTAGATTCATTTACAGGGAAATGTAATTGTGAACCTGGATTACCTGGCAATCTTAAAAAAATGGGATATGATGATCTAACAGAAATAATCCTTGAAAATCCCTTACATGTTGATGAAGTTATAAAAAAGGCGAGAAATAGAGTTCTTTGCCCATGGAAAGTTTTACGAAATGCTGCAAAAAGTGCTGACATCATAGTTTGTGACTATAATCACCTATTCATAGATGCAGTAAGAGAAAGTTCACTTCCAGCATTAGGTGCTAATCTTGAAGACTCAATAATAATCGTTGATGAGGCACATAACCTCCCTAGTAGAATAAGAACAGGTCTTGAAAGAAGATTGACTACAAGAATTCTTCAACACGCAAGATTTGAACTTGAAGAATTTATTGATGAAATGGGTGGTGAAAATGCTCATGATTCTTGGAAATGGGGCATAAATACATTTAAAAAATTTGAAAAAGTCATGAATAACAAATTTAATGAATGGAGAAGCAAAGTAGATTCTGGTAAAAATGAAATTAGAATTAATACATCTGAATTTCTAAAAATTACACTAGATTGCTTAATTTCAAATGAATGGGATGATTCCCCTGAAGCAGCACTTTCAAGATTATCTGGAATGCTAAAAAATGTCACAGTAGAACAAGATGATTCTTTAAATTCAAATGAAAAAGAGCTAAATTGTTGGAGAATTTCTGCATTATTTGACACAATAATCAGATTTCAAAATAAAAAAGGATTAGTTCTTGTATTCAATAATGAGCATAGTGGAAGATTATCATCACATCTTTTAGATCCAAGTGAAATTTCAAAACCGATATTCTCAAAATCTGCAGGATCAATACTAATGTCAGGAACACTCTACCCCCCAAAAATGTATTCAGATATATTAGGCCTATCAACTCTTAGAGAAGTCACTTTAAAGGAATACATCTCACCATTTGAAAGCCACAATAAGCCAATATCAATTGCTACGGACGTAACAACTAGATTTAAACAAAGGGGAGAAGAAAACACACGTAAAATCTGTGAACATATTTATGCTGTAGCAAAGGAAACTCCAGGACACATAGCTGTCTTTGCACCAAGCTATAGGCAATTAGACGAATTTATTGACACTGAGGGTTGGCCAAATAGAATTGTGATTAAAGAAACTTCAGAATGGAAGAAATCAGAAGTAGATCAAATTATACCCGACTTAGAGAAATATAAGAAAAGTGGACAAAAAGTAATTCTTGCAGGAGTTTTTGGTGGTAAACTATCAGAAGGAATAGATTACAAAAATAATATTCTTGAAGCCGTGATTTGTATTGGCATACCTGTTGCACCCCCAAGTGTTTTTTCAGATGCATTAAGAGAATTTTTAGAAACAAAATTTGGAAGAAATAAAGGATGGTTATATGGTTCAATTCAACCCGCTGTAAATTCAGTAATACAAGCAATGGGAAGGCCGATAAGGTCTAGTGAAGATAGAGCATTTATCGTATTATTAGACAGTAGACATCTTGACCATACCTATAGGGGATGCCATCCCTCAAATTTTAGTCCATTAACATGTAGTGATAGCCAAATGACTAGAAGGTATATTGCAAGGTTCTTTTCTAAAAAACAATCGAGAAGTTGAAATGACACCATCTGGAGGATAAAGTATGGGGACTGAATGGAAGCCACTAGACATTAGTTCTCAGAAATCCGAAGAAACTAAAGATTTGAAGCCTAATCTCAATAGTCTATCTACATCTCCTGAAGATTTACATGTTGCTTTTTTTGAACAAGCACAACACCTTACAGAAGCTATTACCAATCAAAACTATATTTCTGAAATTTCAGGGAAAATACCAGAACACACCAATCAAAGTCAAAAAATAATCTCTCTCGAATCATTTGCAAATGAATTTAATGGATTTGTGAGCAGTAATTCACTTTCTCTTCCATTCAAAGGAATTAACCAAAATCAAATCAATATAGAGTATACAAATATAGAATCAAATTGGGCCATTAAACTTTCAATAAGTCATTCAAAAACAGATGATGAAGTAATACAACGCACATTCCTATTACCTAAGGTTGCAAATGAACCTGTAGCAAATTGGAATGCTGAACAATTGAATATTACATTCTAGGCTTCTATCTCTGGAGAGGGGTCTTCCCTTCCACCTTTACCTACATTCATTCTTACCAATTCACTTTGTACACCTTCTAAAGCTGATTGTGCCCTAAGTGCATCTTGTGTGTTCATCTCATGTCTTGAGTATCTTGCTTCTTCGAATACATTATCTAATTCAATTAAGAAGTTCTCACGAATAGGAAGTGCACTTCTCAAAGCCATTTCAAACTCTCTTACTGTTTCAAAGTCTCTTCTTAGATAACCATGTTTTGTTAATACTCTACAAAGATCCTCATAACAATGGAATACTGATTCTCTTATTTCATCACCATGAGCAAGTAATTCTGCAGTATAACTAAAGATACTAGCAATCTCATCCAATACATCTTGTTTTCTCTTTCTATACCACATTATGCCAACTCCTGCTAATATAACAAGAGATGCTAATGAAGCCCAAACAAAACCTGATGGGCCACTTTCCACTTCAACTGATTGATAAATTAAGGAATTTGGAACCTTTGCTTGCAATGTCACTAAAGATTTATTTGAAATCCTAGAATCATCTGATGTCAACTCTAATTCAACTGTTCCAAAAGATGTAGTATCTGAATAAGGTGGTGTGTTTTCTAAGTTTATTTCCGCCACACCAAACTCGTTAGTAATTAAGGTCCTTGTTATTAAATTCCCTGTTTCATTTCCTAAAGTCAAAATAACACTAATTCCTTCCAATGGTTGACTTGTATCGTCAGCAGTAACTGTAATATTTCCATAAATATCTTCTCTTTCACCCAAAACAATTGTTTCCAAGTCCATCTCAAAGGTAGCATCTACTTTCAACAACATTGTCAAATTATTTGAATTAGATACTAAGTATTCTTCATCAGAACCTGAAAATTCGACTACTAAAACCAAATTACCTGGAGATAAAGTAGTAGGTGCTATTGCACTAATATAGAATAATTGTGTACCTATTACTGTCCAATTTAATTGACTTGATATTAAAGTTCCATCTTCAGTCAGAAGAGACAATGATAAATTAGAAAACTTGTAATTATTTCCTCCTACCTCAGAAATCTCTCCATATATCTCTATTGGGAATTCATCTGAGCCACGAACAACATATTCTGAAGAAAGTTCTGTAAATTGAATATTTACTTCAGACCAAGCGGTGACTTCAACCTCTTGAGAACTTCCAACATGAGTGATTGTTCCAGCAAATTCAACTAAAATAGTATGTTTTCCACGTTCTAATGAGATATCAACGGGTAAATAATAAGTCCACGAACCATCAGATTCAGTTTGAATTGATTGTGGCTGTAAAACACCATCTAAGTACACAGTTAATGTTTCATTCCCTAAACCTATCTTCGATAAATCATCTGCATCGTAAAGTATTCCAGATAAATTCCAGCTTTCTCCTCTTACTACTGATTCTTGTTCTAAACTATATTCTAAAGAACTTCTATGGGCTACAAACAAGGATGTTTCTGCATAACTTTCACGGTAATATCCTTGATTAGGTGCTCTTACACCAATTGTGTGTTCTCCCCAATTTGTTCCTGGAGGTATAGTCCAATCAAAAGTCCATGAACCATCAGAACTACTGTTAATTATACCAATTTCAACTCCATCAAGCGTTATTCTTAATTGGTGTTGATCTAATGATTCTTCAAGATTATCTATAATTAAACCTGTAATTGTAACATTATCTCCTAATGTTTGAGGTGATAAATCATCAATAGAAACTGAAGTTGTTGCATATACATACCACTTAGAGATTGACTCAGAACTTAAATTGAAATCATCTCCATCAAATCTTATCGTAATGTCTAGTTCACCTAATGATTGATCATCAGGCACACGTAAAGAAATTGTAAATATTCCATACTCATTAGTTGTTACAAAATAATCTGGAGAGCCATCATTTGCACCTACAAAAATTTGCAAGGTTCTTCCTCCCAATTCTCTATTTTGAATATCTACCAATGTTCCATTAATGATCAAATCAGAACCTCGATCTACTTGACTTCCTTGTGGCGTAATTACTACAACATCAGTAGGCACAAATACATCAAATTCTTGATCAGGTGACGGATATGAAGAATTCCAATAATATTCAGGGTTTACTGAATCTCCATTCGCATATGGCGCTATCCACAAAAATCCTCCACTAAACTCTACACGCATACTATGAGAGCCAGCACTCATCCATTCTGGCAATTCATATTCTATTGAATATAATCCCGTATTTCCATCACTAATGCTTGTAGCAATTGGTAAATTATCGATATACAGTCTTACTAAACCACCAGCAGCTAATCCATCTACACCTAATAATGGATTACCAATATCATCAAGTAAAGTTCCATTAACCCATATATTTTCACCAACAATCATACTACCCTCCACTGAATCAAGAGTTAATTCTGTATGTGCTAATACAACAAAGTTGACTGAAGAATTACCTCCCTCAATACCTGTACTTCCAATTGTTTGTACATTTCCAGGCCAAGATGCAAATAAAGTAAATATTCCTGGGTTTACATCTTGTGGAATATTAATTGTAACTTCTCCTAAACCTGATGCATTTGTAATTAAAGTTCCAGTTTCACTTGTTGTTAATAACTCTACATTAACCAACGCATTAGGTACTGGTTGGCCTGCATTATCAAAAACACGTACTACAACATCTACAGAAGATCCCCTATCTTTAGAATCTGCATTCTGTAAATTACCTGGTTCAAGGAAGTCAATTACTGCATATCCTCTAATGTCAATTGTATCAAATACTGAACTATTTATGTAGAAAGGTACTTGTGGATTATATGCAACTCTAATTTCATGTGTTCCTGCAGGTGTTGTCGGTTCAACATATACATTTGCATACCAAGTTCCATTAGCATTTATTTGTCCATCAACGTACTGAATTGATTGACCATCCATTGTGATTTGAACCTGTGCTAACAAAGGTACACCATTCCTGTTCATTAATGAAGTTCCATTATCTGATTCTATTGTTCCAGATAAATTAAAGGTCCCTCCAGCCATTGGATTTTCTATAATTGGATCCATAACTAATATTGTTACTAAACGAATTATCGTAGATGGAAGGTTTCTAGTTGTAGGATGTACATCATTAGAACCATTATAGTACAAAGTAAGAACTACTGTACCAAGTGGTTGATCAAATGGTATTTGATAACTGAATCCAACTTCACCTGTTGAATTTGTAACTTGTCCTGGCAACCATGTTTCATCAAACAAGAAATAAACTGGTTTATTTTTCTGACGAACATCAATCGGTGTATCAAATGCACATGCTGAACATGTAGCAGATGTTTCAACTAATTTGGAAAACACTTCTAATGTTTCACCGCGATTAATTATTATTGGATTACTATGATTCAACTCTACAAAGGCACTAACTCCAGTTACGTGGATTGATGCTTGATCAGAGCTTGGTAAGTAGTAAATATTAGATCCATTTATTACTTCAACTACTACAATTCTATCTCCACTTGAAACTCCATCTAATGAAGAATCAGTAGGAGATGAAATGTTAAACCATCCTGTTGCATTAGTGACATAAGTTGTAATCAACTGTTCATCCTCGTCTGTTAAAAAGTATACCTTAAGAGAAATTGGACCGTTGAAAACCCTTGTATTATCATCTCCATCCTCTACATGGCCTGAAACTGAGAAAAATGCTCCAGCAGTAACTTCTGGTTGTATCCAATCAATAACTACTGCTGAAGGAACTTGTATTGTAACATCCACGAATGTTTCGTTTCCAATCCATCTTGCAGGATCAATATCTGATATTAAATCTGAAACATCATCATCAATATATATTCTTAGAATATAAGTTCCAGGTGCTGTTCCTCCTGGTATTGTCCAAGTAAAATTAGCTGAACCTGCTTCAGTTGTAAAACCTCCTCTACCATCTGGAATATTCCATGTCTGAGTTACTTCATCAGGTAATGCCTGTTGACTACCATTCCAATCAAATACTGCATGTATTGTTCTATCTGAAACTCTAGAATTATTACCAATATCTATTGCAAAAACTCCAAATTCTAAATCTCCACTCAGTGGTGCATTCAAAACATTTGCACCATTTACAGGATCTCCTTCAGAATCAGCAACCTCTAATTTAAATTCAGATTCTAATCCTACTGTAACATTAATTGCTCTAGGCATTATATAATATTCTGGCTCAATTAATCCAGTAGAAGTTACTGAAAATAAATAAACACCAGCAGATAATCCCGAAGGCATCATAAAGGAAATATTGAATTCACCAGTATTTACATCTACAGTCCCATTTCCAATAATTGTATCTTTTAATTGATCTTGATCTAAAATCTGAAGGACTATTTCAGTTCCATTACCTGTAATTGGACCAGGTGGTGATTTTTCTTCATCAATTAATTGCCCAGTTAAATATCCAATATCTCCAATATGTATCCAATTTGAGCTTAATGATACTTGTAATGCAGCATAACCTTGAATTCTAATAAATTCTTGACTACTAGATGATTCATATAATTCTGAACCTCCAAAATTAGTTTCAAACACATAATCACCAGGAAGCATTGAACTCAATGTTGCCCAATTAACTGGAATTGGATTCGATAAAGGATCAACACTAGTATTTACTAATGCACTGTCAAAGAAATGATTGAAAGTACCTGTCAGATCTAAATCGGTACTTATTCCTCTATGATCTTTAGCAGTTACTGCTACATTTGCATCTGAACCCCTCATCTGAGGAGTTGCATATATTTCAAAAGTCAAATAACTTCTAAGCAAATATTCATCACCTAAATCGGCATCATCTGTTGTATCTAATGTTGTAGGATAGAATCTTAATCTCACATCAATAAGTCCAGCAGGTATGTTAATTGACGATGCATTAAGCAAATAAGAGATTGAAAAGCTTCCATTTACTGATTGATTAAATACCACAAGATAATCTAATCCAGAACCATTTGCTCTGATTCCTAATTCGAGCAAACCATCCATTGGGGATGGGTTTACTCCTGCACTATTTGCTGTTCCATTTACATAAACATAATTTCCAACCAATAATCTTGAACTATTAACTTCATGCCCCTCTACAGTACCTTGAACATCAGGAGCTAATGATACTGTAGCATTGACAATAATAGATGATGCTCGTAGATGTATTGGTGAACCTAGATAAGTTTCATCTGGATCTTCCCACCCTAGGAAGGATACTGTAAATTGCAAAGGACCAAGTGGTTCAGATGGATCCAATGTTAATGAGAATGACCACTCCCCACCTTTACCTACTTCTGTAGTAACTGATTCAACTCCCGAAACTTGTGAAGTATAATCTAATTGCACAGTTAGATTAGCCATTTCTGAAACATCTAAAAGAGGGATGTTTTCAAAATTCAATGTACCACTGAAATCAGTAGTTGCACCTTGACCTATTGATGTAGATGAAGTATGTACAAGTACGCTATCATCTGTAACATTAATGTGCCCTGGATATTCATGAATTCTAGGAGGAATATATTCTTCAGCGGAATTAACAACAACAATCTTTTGGAACCCTGGCATTATTGCTTCTGCAGGGACTCCTGTGATTATGAAATGTCCCGTAGCATTTGTAACAGTTGCAGTACCCACCAACATTGAAGAGTCTGTAGCAACTGATGCTTCAGGATCTTGAGGTGCTGGAGCAAGATAACCACGAACAGTATTTCCATCTATTCCAGTACCATTGCTAGAATATACTAAGTCTCCTTCAATTGTGATATTTGTTAATCCATCTCGATCCCAGGTATCTGGAATATAAGTCATATTCACTAATTCAATCTCTAATGGTTGTGGACAAGGGTCTATTGGAATCCAACCTAAATCTGCTCCAGTAGAAACACTTCTTAGATGGAATTCTGCCCATACTGCAGCATTAGTACTAGAAACTTCATACCCCTCTAATGTTTGTTCTCCATTCAGGAATCCTGATACTTTACGTGCAGGAATACCTGCAAGTCTAGCCATTGTAACAAATACAGTGACAAAGTCTGAACAAGTTCCCTCTTTTGAATTATTAAGTATATGCCAGACTATATCATCACTTGGATCGACACCAGACCCATTGTAATTAATTTGATAAAATAAAGTATCATTCCCTTGTCTAAGATATTCCGCAAGTGCAGATGCCATACCAAACCCACTTGTTTCCCCTGAATCTGCTATTACTTCTTGGGTAATTGTATTAACAATCGATTCATTAGAAACTCCATCTGTGAAATATGAAGGTAAATTTAATTCCAATGAACTTGGAATATGGGGTTCTGAATCATCTAAATCAGCATCTTCATACCACAATTGCTTAGCTTGAGTTGTTAATTCGAATAATGGAGAACCATCGGCTGTAACTGTGGAAACTCTATCCCAACGCTCAAGTTTTGAAGTTGGATCTGACCAAATATCCAATGCTTCCCAATTATGAGGCATTGGAACAGTAAGGCCATTTGAAATCGGAGAATTATAAGCCATATTCCAAGTTATTGTACCATTAGAATATGTTGAATCTGCTACCCAAGTAGTGTTTAGATAATTAGGGCTCATAAGTTGTGATGGATGTGAAGATGCATCTATACCATATCCTCCTCCTGTATAATTATCATAAGTATTCACTCTCCAATACAATATTGAATCTCTATCAAGTAAATTACTAGTAGTATTAGCCCAAAATACCACATTTTCATCAGTTACATCATCTGTTGGATCAAAAGGATCATAATTAGAACCATTACACAATGTCGCCCAAAATTGAGGAGGACATTCTGCATAATCAGACATTCCTCCACCATCAGTATCTGGATTTCTCCAATCAGTCCCAGTAAGATTCTCTATTGAATCTGGAATTCCATCACCATCTGTATCTTGTGGATTTATGTCATCCGAAGGGTCATCTTCTGGATTTGTACCATCAAAATATTCCTGATAGTCGCTTACTCCACCATTATCTGTATCAAAAATCAAAGGATCTGTGACATAATTGTCATTACCTCCACTTAATACGCCAATATACACAAGATTACAACCAGTAGTTGTTTCAAAATAATCATTCACGCCATCATTATCTGCATCTAATGAATTTTCACAAGCAATCAAAGGATCAGTAGCTCCCATTACTTCATCATAATCATTTTGGCCATCACCATCTGAATCTACATTTGTATGATTTGAAAAATATCCAAAAAATGCGGTCCTCTCTTGCCAATCTGCTAAGCCATCTCCGTCTGTATCATAAAAATCATCATCACAATATTGTCTTGTTGTGAAAATAGTCCCATCTGCCTCTGCATCCATCCTACACCATGAACCATCTTTTGCAAGTACAATGTCTCCACCACTTGGTGCCACATTTACATTATTGAGTTGATTTCCAACTTTGGCTGCATAATTAAACTCTGTCAAAATACCACTTGTGCTTTGATACCATCCTTTACCTCCATCGGGGTTAAATGCACTGGCATCACTTAGAGTCAAAGTAGCACTACCCCATGAAAGAATTGTCGAAACTTCATCTACTAATGAATCACAAGGATCTGTTCCATGTAATGGATTCACTTCATCCCCATCTAAGACTCCACCATAATCTGTATCTGCATTATTCCAATCGGTACATGTCAAATTTTCTTCCCAATTATCTATTCCATCTTCATCAAAATCACCCGTATCTTCCCTACGCGTAGGATCACTTTCGTTTCCATCTATTTGACCATTGAAGTTTACATCTTCGTCTCCATCATCCCATGCATCTCCGTCAGTATTATTATTTCTAGGATCTGTTGCTTGAGCAGGATTACCATATCCACTGTTAATTTCCACTCCATCTGTTAATCCATCACCATCAGTATCTGCCTCTGTAGGATCAGTTAACCAAATCATAACTTCGTCTCCATCTGAAATTGAGTCACCATCTGTATCAGGATTATTTGGATTTGTTTGTGTATTACCATCTACTTCGGCAACAAGATTTGCACATCCATTAGGGCCATCTCCTGTAACTGGATTACATGGGCTTTCAGTTCCTGTCATTACATCGGATGGAGCATAATGTGAAGGTGCTGGCCAAAAACAATCTGCAGCATTACATTGAGTATCCCAACTAGGATTGATGTATTCATAAATATTAATCATGCCATCTCCATCAGGGTCTCCTTGTGCACCATTATTTCCTGTAGGGTCTGTAGGATCTAAGCCATTAGCAACTTCCCAGCCATCACTTAATCCGTCAGCGTCAGTATCCCAACCGTATGGATCTTCATCAATCAAACCGTCACCATCGTCATCATTACTTCCACAAACTGCATCACCATCATTATCTGAATCTTGAGCATCTATTTGCCCATCATGATCATTATCAAATCCATCAGAACAAATATCCCCTACAGGATCTTCATCACAAAGAATTACTCCTCCAACCCCATCAGCACCTGAATCTCCACAACCTGGTTGATTGTATTGTAGTGCATCTTCTTCGTTCCAATTATTTACTGGAACTGTACCATTCCACCAAACTCCATTATCTAATACATCTGGAGTATTTGAGTTGTCCCAATTAGGTGGAAGGCCATAATTATATTCTTGTAAATTAGTTAATTGATCTCCATCTGGATCTCCTGTTTGTCCATCATCACCTACAGATGCACTTAATGGATTTAATCCATATTTCCACTCCCAACCATCTGGAAGACCATCTCCATCAGAATCCCAATTTTGTATCTGAGTATTCAATAAATATTCGATTGATGTAATTAATCCGTCTCCATCTTGATCACTTGAAGCCATTGCTTGCCAAGATGCAAACTGTATTGTGGCAAATGTAACTCCTAAGAGTAGTATAATCATGAAAATTGAGCGCCTTTGCTTGATTATTAGCAAACTTATCTCATTTTCTTTAGCGCGGCCTGACTGTATTTCTGTGTATGAAATCATCTCACCTCAACAGTAGCCGGTCAAAGAAGGACTTAAGGGGAATGGTACGTTGTTCATACAAGACTCCCCCTTTAGGGGGAGAAATTAGTCTTCTTCAACTAATTCTACTTCTTCATAATGTATAGGTTCTGGAACCTCTTCAATAGTTTCTTCATTAGTTTCTATTTCTTCAGGAATAGAGGGATGGGCATCGCTACTTTCATCAAATAATTCCTCGCCTTCCCACATATCAAATTCTTGGCCATTTACACCTCTACGCGAAAACCAAAATACAGCCATAAGAATAACGGAACCTAGAACTCCTAGAGTAATTGGATCTGGTTCACTAAATAATTCTGACTGGATTCTACAAGGAATGTTGTCTACATTTGTCTGTATCCTTACTGTTTTAACAGTAGTATACTCTGAACCATATGCCTCATTGAGATCTAATGGTTTAGCTGTAATCTCAAAGTCATATACCTCATTATGCCTCATACAGGGAGGTGAATCGATTCTAATTGTGAAATTCTTTTCACTAAATGGTGCAACGGTTAATAACTCCCCTCCGTCTTCAGATTCTATTTCAACTTTCCAATCTCCCCCTATTGTTGATTCTAATTTCAACAAGACTAATGCTTCAACATTAGCAACATTATAAACACGCATTTCAATCTCTTCGAAAGAATTTATTCCAATTAATTCATTAGCTGAAGTTTGAGTTATCTCTATCTGTGGCTCATCTTCACCAATAAATATTGTCAGAGGCATGTCAAAATATTTAGGTTCTATTCCCGAATCGGCTTCTACTTCCTCAATTATTCTCAAATAAATTGTATGATCTCCTGAAAGCATACCCATACTTGGATTTATGAGAAGTTTTATTTCAGTAGAATCTCCAGAAGATAATTTTACATTTGATGCCAATGAACTATTACTATCATATATTTCAAAATCCCAAGTGCCGTAATAATCTTTCTGGGAAACAAGTTCCCCATCAGGAGTTAAAATTAGTTTATCTAATAAACTAGGATTTTTTAATTGGAAAGTCGTTATTTGTGTATCTGATTCAGAAGCAGTACTAGTAACTTTAAGTCTAAATGTTTCATCATTAAACTCAGGGTTTTCACAAGTTGAAAGTTCAGCATTAACATATCCTAACGGGGAAGCATCACAATCATAAATTACTGTAGAATGTACACCAAATGTTCTTTGCACTGTAAATGAAATTGTTGCCCTCAAAGTCAAATCATTGGCACTAGTAACTTCTAAGGTTATTTTACCAATATCTGGTGCTTCACGATCAATAGGAGGATATACTTCAATTAATACTGTCTCAATTACATTTGAATTTACATCACCTGTAGGGTATGCACCCTGATCTTTAACAATCGCTTCTCCTGTATTGTTATCTACAAATGCTGCATCCCATTGATCTGGAATCTCAAGGAATTTCATTCTAAATTGATCAACATCAAAACCAGTATTTCTAACATCAAGATAAAATTTCCCTATTCCTTCAAAATCTACAAAGTTTGAAGCATTAACATCAAAATCATCATCAACTGAATCTCCAATTTGTATTTGGTGCTCCGCATCTTCGAAAATTGACAATCTAGGATCTGAAAAGACATCTATTTGTTCAACATCAAGTAGAATTTGAGATACATCAGTAACTTGAGACCCATTTACTTTTGGCACTGCAATAATATTGATTGTGCTAGGAGTAGTAGACATATCCTCAGCTGGTGCTTTAATAAGTAATGTTGGTTTTATATTAGTTCCACCATAATCTAACTGATATCCTCCTACTGGTTGATCAAACTCAACTTGCCAATCATTTGTCAATGGAGGTTGTATAGACAATTCTACAGAAATTTCATTGTCGGCATATCCAATATGAGTTAGTGAGAATTCCAACCTACTAGTTTGATCTGGAGCAACCAATAATGTATCTCCCTGTTCTTCTGATAATTCAAAATCAATACCATAAGTATGGGATATTAATGGTTCATGACTAAATATCACTGGAGAATTATGTTGCAAATCAGTCACTCTTAGTTCAATTGGGTATGTACCTGCTTTAAGACCACCTTTTTGATAACTATAGATGACATTACCTACTAAACCCCCATTATCTAATTTCAAATCATTATTTGAAAAAACATATGAAAATTCAGAAATTCCGTCTACTCCATCAGCATCGTCAATAAATACTTCAATTTCATTTATATCTGCTCTACCAAATGCACTCCTAATATCGACTGAAATTTGCATATTTCGGTCTTCATCAGAATCATGAGGATACCAATCAATAGTTTCTACATCATTCCATCCTGCACCTTCTTTATGCACTTTAATTGAACTTCCAGAAAGTGTATTTGTCCTTACATTTAGATATGTTTCAGAATTATCATTATTAATATCTCCAAAAAATATTTTTACATCGCATCCGCCAGTACCAAAGCCACCAGAATCACAGTTTTGGGTTGATACTAATTCTATTTCAACTTTCAAAAACCCATCCGATTCAACTAAGGTAGTTCCAACATTCTCTAAGAGTAAACTTTCATCATCTGGATTATCTTCATCACATTGAGTCTGCCCTCCAGAAAAAGGATTAGTTGTACAAGGATCTTCTAAATCTTCATTGACGCTAGAAATAAGAACTCCTGCATCGGTAGTTAATCTTACAGACATTTCTGCTGATGCTTCTGCAGGACCTTCAAATTGAAAAAATACATTGAAGATTATTTCATTATTTACTCCACTAATATTAATGTCTGAAAGTAAATATGGTGTTGTAAATTCTGCAGTATTTTCAATAATACTTACTGATGCTTGGTTTCCGCTACTCGGTTCTTTTGTAACAATTTTACCATCAGAGTTTGGAAAATCTCCTGAATCTATATCAGCTTGGGTTTTTCCATCAAAATAAAAACGATAGTCTTGATTTGGAGTATCTGCGTATTTAACTACTGGTGAAATTGACAAATCTTCCATTTCAGAGCCTACAGAAATTACTGAAGAGAAAATTGAACAAAACATCATTAAACAAAGCATCATTACTTTTGATTGATTGAAAAACCGCGACATGACTACCACCCGTTAACAAGTAACCGTACGAGTAGAGCATTAAACGGTTTGCCGTCTTATGTACATAAGTAGTGAATTTTGGCCATAGTATCCTACTCGTTGAAAAACTAGTTCGGTTTCGGAGGGTCGCTGGGGTACCCGAGTGGTCAAAGGGGCCGGACTTAAGATCCGGTGGCGAAGCCTTCGTGGGTTCAAATCCCACCCCCAGCA
>MDSZ01081638.1_pt1 | contig 17543 bp, 9 predicted proteins | sample 811201 | NCBI WGS metagenome assembly MDSZ01 (sample SAMN05326647, study PRJNA326480) | marine metagenome | isolation source: seawater | place: Indian Ocean: North | collected 2010
AGGTGTATCATTAAGAACAATTGCTTGAAATAATTTACTTTCTTCTCGTAATGTTGAGCCAAGAATAGGTATAGCATTCTGCCCTCCAACGATTGCATCAAACAAGCCCTCAACAAGAATGACAGGTTCGTCCCAATCAACAAACAGTTCGTTAAATACAACGTTCTTACTGATAGGTGGGTTAAGATACTTCATTCTGTGTCCGACATATGAACGAGCGATAAAGTAATTGAGATTACCTGCATTATTAAAAGATGGCACAATGATACGACCTCCGTATCTTCCTTCTGTGCAATAGCCTATCTTCCACATCAGTATCTCACTCTTTGTGATACCTCTTTCTCTCAGATAATCCAAAGGACGTTGAGAAGACTTGGGTAAGTGTTTATTACACAAAGACACAAAATATGGCGGCAATTCAGTGACTTGTTCAATCTCTTCATCATTCATTTCCATAAACATTTTGTCAAACTCAGATAGATCAAGGCGACCATCAAGCTCAAGCCACTTTTGTTTTTGTTGGTACGTACCGAATTTACGAACGAGACGATAGATATTCTTGCCGCGTGTATCACACACCCAACATTTGAATGCGTTGATACCAAAATTTACCGACATCTTCTTTTTGTGATGGCCGCAAAACGGACATTGAAACAAAAACTCATTTGATGACTGTCGATATGCTCCAAGAATGTCTCTGATAATTTTTAATTTCTCTTCCATGTTCCCTCCTCAAGGATATAATATATCATAACATGAAGATAGAAGTTTGTCAAGAATTTATTTCAGATAATCCCGCAAGTGCTATAACAACTGCATCTGCTTTATCATCAGTGCCCGGCTTAGGATTGCCATAACTGGTAAGTTCGTAAACAAAATCTTTTGGATATTTTGTCTCAACCCATTCAATAATTTTCTTTTTTGTGTCTTCGCCTCTCTTAATCTTTAAACCAACTGTTTTTCTTGCTTTATTTGCTGGTATGAGAATAGGATTGGTTTTAAATATTCTTCTAACAGCAAATGAACACATGCCATTAAACCTCTGAAGTTTAGCCATGGTACCAGCAGTAGTTCTTCCACCGCCAAACATTGTAAATGGTTCTTCAATAAATACATGATCTATATTGTGTTTCTTGTTAATAACAGATAAAAACTCATAAAATATCTCTGCTCTATCTTCTAATTGTAATGGCTTAAGTTTCATAAACTCATTTGCAATTATTTTCTTATTATTATCAAGTATACAATATCCTATTTTACTTGTACTAATATCTAATCCTAATATCATATTAACTCCTATTATATAGTATAACATATAAACGGAACATTGTCAAGAAAATATTACTATTTTTTACAATAAATCATATTTTATTTTAAATGTAAAGTTGTCTTTTTCTTCTTTCTTATATGGTCTCGCGAGATCCACAGTCATCAAAAGATTGTTATCTTCATCATAAATTCCAACTTTAGATATATAAGTTACTTTACGGAATTCATCTTCACCTTTATGGAATGATGAAGAGGCAACATTTTTAATTTCAATCTCATTGTCTTGATAAGAATATTGTGAAACAGAATGGCCAATGATAGAAGCAGTGTGCTTAACATTTAAAAATGTTGGATTGTTAGAATAATTTAATTCACCCTTATTAGCATGGCAAAGCATTGTCATAGTGTTTTTATAGGTTGTTCCTTCAAAATTAATTGAATAACTTGCTGAGACATGAGAAATATGGGGAGTTACAGAAGCACCACCATTGTCTTTTTCATTTGATCCATGTCCGAAATGAATCCATCTAGCATCATCAGCTGAACCATTATATGTAATTCCATTTCCAGAGTCTAATGAAGATGTTGAAGCAGAAGCAGAAGGAAAAAATAAAATTCCTTCACGATAAAGAGCATATCCTATAACAGATCCAGAGGTGTTTCCGTATGTTGATATAAGTTTTCCATTTTCATTCTCATCTCGTGCAGAAGCAATTAGGGTTCCCGTGATATAATAGTTTAAATCAATCGTTCCTTTTTTAATTTCCGATCCATAAAATATCGATGGAATATTGATCATGTTAATCTCATTATCAAACAATTGATCCAATGGAGATTGTGTAGAACCAGATAAAAGTTTATCAGAAAAGTCTGAATTAATTGTTTTGTATTGCTTGCACATATTTTTGATAGCACTGGCGGTATGGTTGTGCGAGATACTAGATTGATTAAACTGATTTGTCGTAAAATAGTTATAAGTTTCTAATTCCAAATATTGTCTTGTTATTGAGGCAGACATTTGATAAGAGGAGGATAATGTTGTTTCAAAATTTGGGTTTAATACAGCAACATTGTCTTTAACTTCGCCAAGCATATTTTTTAAATCTTTTCTAAACCTAACTTTATAATCTGCATTGCCAGAGACAAAAGGATGAATATAATCCCCAGTTCTATCCAGATTATATTCATACAAACTTAAAAATCCTGGAGGAACTCCTTTATAATTTGCTGAATTGGAACCAGAGATATTTTCAGAATTATTGATATAAACTTCTGAATTATAAATAAAGAAATCCCATTCAGGGTGCATTTTTACCCTGTTGATAAAAATATCATTGGGACCGAATTCTTTGTGGGACATATTAGTAGTCTAGTCTGGCTCTGAGCGTATACTCAATTGTTGGATCTTTTCTCAAAGGTTCTGATAGTTTTCCAACCGCAAGAAGTTGGTTATCTGCAGAATACAAGCCAACTGTTGTAATATACGAAACAGGAGCATCAGAAGATTGTTCTTTAACGCGAATCTGAGATTGAGAAAGATATGTTGGGTTAGCAGAATAGTTATATTCATTGTGATTAATACGGCAGAAATAAATCGAAGAGTTAAGTTCTACGGTATTATTAAATTGAATATTTTGAATTCTAGATCTTATATGATTGGCACCAGCTGTAATAGAGGATCCTGTTAAAATATCTTCTAGATTTCCTACGCCTTTTTGAAGCGGTAATTGAACTCTATCTAACTTATTGGAAATCAAACCTCCACTAGCAGATGGAGTAAGTACCGAACCAGATAGTACAACTACACCAGCTTGATAATAGATCAATCCACAAGGCACATGAAGATTTGATAATCTTTTATGCGATCCTGAAACTGCCGATCCTGTGGCATACAGAATACCATATTCTCCGACAGGAGAATTAATACGATAATCGTTAACAGCTCCGAAATCTTTAATAGTAATAGAACCAGTACCACTAGCTTGATAATTTTGTTCTTGGCTTGGTGCACCAACTGCTAGTTTCATTTGAAAAGATCCGCGCTTAATTTCATCTTTTACAAGTAGACGAGAAAAAGACAAGAAGATATTTGATTTAAGTTTTGTTCCATCAGCAAGATTTCCATCTTCGTCAAATTGTTGAATAGAGCCTGTTTTATCATAGCCAACAAGAACTTGGGACATTTGATTATAAAGATTTATTTTTTTACTAGTTTGACCAGCAGCTGGATTTGTGCTGGAACTTAATTTACTATCGCTTGAAAATCCAAGTGTAATATCAAATATATGATTAGCTGATGAACTCAAATAAGGATAATCAAATATACTTTGAAACATACCATGGGAATAATTTTTAATATTTTCTTCTGAATATGTTCCGGAAAGAATTGTTCCTGTAAGAGGAATTGCTTCGTGAAGCAAAGTTTTTGTTGAGATTTTGTCGTTGGGACTTAAATTTTTAAAAGTTGAAGCCATTTATTTCACCTATAATTTTACGAATCTGATTGGGAGGTCAATTGAATAACCTGTATTGAGTCCTGTTATTTTAACAAGAGAGTCAATAAATTTATGATTTTGAAGAGATCCTGCATTGTTTCTTAACGAAGTGGCACTAGTAGAACCTAATCGATTGAATAGAAAATCTGATTGTCTAAGATTGATTGAAGAAGCAATTCTAAATTCTAAATACGTTGAGCGAGCACCTTCAATTACCTGACCTGTTCCTGTACCAGATTCTGTGTTTGTATTTGTAAATACAAAATTAGGATCAGTCTCAGCTGACAATACATATAATGCAATATTATCATCATCAATTGAAGAAGGTGAAATTCTAGTAGCACCATCTCTTGATATGATTGAGCCAAGTCTATTGTCAATCTCAATACTATATTGTGTTTCATCTAAGAAAAGATCTGCAATATTTGTTGCTGGCGGTACCGCACTATTATCAATACCTGCGTCAATTCTAATATAATTAGAGGCTTTTTGAGTGCTGAACCCTAACATAAAACCTTCTCTAATTTTACCATCAGAGTCATATGCTAAAGCTGTTGTACCACTAGATAATCCATTATTATTTTCTGTATTCGCATCAACAGCTACATTGAAAACATTGTTGGTGTGAAATTTTGTAGAAGTTCCATCAGATACTTCGTTTACTTTCAAAATTGGCAAATACAAAAGATTGTTTCTAGGGATACTCATTAACATTGAACTCATTGTACTAGTGTTATTAGTAAACGCTTCAAAGATTGGAGTTTGAAGGATTTGAATATCCTGATTTTGTGTTGCAGCGGTTGTATCGTACAGTTCGTAGTTAATCTCGTCATCTCCGAGAGCAAATTTTACGATATTAAAAGATCCGTCTCCACGAGCCAATCTGCGTCTCCCTTCATCTGTTAATACGACATCAAAAATAATATCGCCACTATTGTCCTGAAAAGCCATTAAGTTACTCCTTAAATAATCTAAAATAATTAGTTAGTTGGTGTTTTTATTTTAAAATAAAGATTTATATCCATTTTTCTACCCGAACTTTTTGATTCTAATCTTAGTTTTATGTATTTATCTGGATTGTTATATTCCCAAAGATCTTCCTGTAACCCATCATTCCCTAGTTTAACTATACTTACTGCATCGTCTGCTGATGGTTTAGCTAGTAATTCTTCTTCGTTAACAATTGTTTGTTCAAAGTTAGGTATAATTTGCATATACTTTCTCATATTATAAATATTTTGTGAGTCTTTAATTTCCGGTTCCTGATATAAATCAAAAGTTAAAAATGTTTCATCAGCATCTTCATACATCTCTGCAACATAAATAGGAGATAGTTCTGATGGATTTCCTCTATGAGTCAAAACTCTAAAGGCATAATAATATTTTTTCTGATGAGATATTAAATCAACAAACATAGCATTACGTGATGCTTCTCCATTTGAATATATTACATTCGATTGCACTGTTGCTATTAAAGCATCTTCGAAATCTTTATAAGATTTTGGTGGTTTATCTAAACGATAAATTTCATAAATACCATCAGAAGTTTTTCCAGAAGTTACAAGAATATTATCGGAACTAAAATATTGCTCTAATTTATTGATATATCCCTGATTACCGTTAAAAGGTCTCATTGGTTTTTTCATATATTCGTCAACAATATTTCCATCTTGGTGTTCCATTCTAATTTTTAATTTGTTTCTAGATGTCATTTCATTGTAGAATGTTATCTCTGGAACTATCGGTGGAGGTTCTACAATTCTAAGAGTATGAAAAGCTAGTGGAACTTCTACTATTTTCACAGAAGGAGTGTTTACAAAATCAAACCTTATAATTGTTTCTGATTCAGATCTAGTTTTTACTACATTTTCATAGCTATAACTTGAACCATATATCACTGTCATCGCAATTACTTCATATGTATAGACTCTGTCAAATTTTACTTGTGTATCAACAAAATCCTGCAGACCAGATCTGTTGAGAAAATAAAATGTTTGAATTGGTGTATTTCTACCTTCGATTCTTTTTATTACTTTAAAGCCTATTTGTTCTGTATGGTGATTTTTACTTTCCACTATTACTTCTTCAAAGTTTAAAACTCTTGCTCTGATTTTTCTTCTTAACTTTCCCAATAAAATTAATTTATAGAAATAAAATAAAAAGGGATTGTTATTATCTACTAACATATCAGAATTTGGATCTCTTAAATACATTTCGTCAGTATCTCTTAGATTTTCACCATAACTAATAGATTCAAACATTTCTAATAAATCATATACTTTTAATTCTGAATTATTTTCATTAAGACTAAAACTTCTAAGAAAAGAATTTGAATTACGAAATGATTTTATTAATTTTTCACTCATTTTAGAATCTTTAAATATACTATGCATACTTATTTCGGGCCCTTCGGTCTCAAACCTGTTATTAATTTTTAACTGAGGAAGCCTTATTCTGTTAAAAAAAGGAGTATTACCAATCTGCTTTGAATCATTTAAATTGTAATTGAAATCAATATATACATGTGAGTTTGAATCACGATATTGTGGTCTAAAAACACTCCCACTAATCAACATTTGTTTATAATAATCAACTGTATCTTCTAAAGAAATATCAAAACCATCTCCTAAAAACTCATCATCAAATTCATAATTATTTATGGGAGTTTCACCAGCTAAAATTTGTGAGTCTGAGAGACTTTGTATAGCATTGAACATAGTATAATAATTTATCTGCTCACTATTAGTATCACTACCCGGTCTTGTCCATAAAGCACCCAGACAAAAGTTTGGTAAAATCCTCTCGTCATTTGCTTGAGTGTAATTTTCATACTCTTCATTTCTTACATTGTAATATGAAAATGCATCTGTTGCATAGTTGTTATAATTAAAAGTATTTTCTTCTATATCTTGTTCCGGAGTTTCTATAGAAGTTTTATGTGTTAATAAAGAAAACCCTTCTAGCTCGCTAATAATTTGTTCATATCTTTCACTAGAAAAATTTGGAGGAAGAGAAATTTCCACAGTCTCTGTTTTTACCGGCATTAAATTTTGATTTGTTATTGTGACATCTATAACATTATATTCTAGGCTATTTTGTGTGCCAAGTATTGTGTCTAAACCAAATAAATTTCTCAGATAATCAGCCTGGAATGCGGCTGTGTCTTGTATTCTTAAAATAGGCATTAGTAACTACTGCCCCCGCTACTAACTGTTTGAGGAACAACAGGAACGGTTCTAGAAACTTCTTCTGTTTGTTGAGGAGATTGTGTTGATTGTTCATCTACAAGAGCAAAAACATTAATACCAGACGTATTTTCTGGATTTTGTGTTATGGTAGTATTGGAATAATGTAATGGTTTTAGATCATGATTCGACATCTTCTTCTCCTATTTGTGGTTTTTCTTGAGAATGCATAACAAAAACTTTATCATGCACATTATAATTATTATGGTTTACACCGAACCCGTCTAGTGATTGTGGTGTTATACGACAAAGAACATTCATGTTTTTTAATTTTTCGTGTGTTTTTGTATTTATTTCATTGTAAATGGGTTTATCCATCATAAACCTACCGTTAACTTTTTCAAACCCCATTAAAGCTTGAACTTTACCTATATTTAAATAATTTTGCATAAAAACTTCTTGTGTTTGTGGGTTTGATATTGGATCAAATTCAATTGTATTTAAATCAAAATTTGTCATTGAAGTATTAAGAAGGCTCAGTGCCTTTAATTGTAGTGGTATAGCTTCAGGATTTTCCATAAGTTTTTTAGATAAATAATTATCTGGTTGTTTTAAATCAAAAGTTTTTAAAGAGATATTTCTTTTTTTAGATTTCAAAATAGAGTTGTCTAAAAATTTATATTTTTTTCTAACTTTGGGTATTTTTCTTGGATTGAGTTTTAAAGATGCTAATATGACATTATTAAATTTTGTTGTATCACCAAGATACTCACGTGAATCTAGGTATTTTTCTACTTGTTCTTCGTCAATGTTGTTTTCTGGTCTAATGTCATCTTCCGATTCTAATGCTGCACTGGCAACTCTCAAATTATTAAAAAAATCTGAATTAAATGATTCAGGATTTATTTCAGTTGTATCGACTTCTTTCCCTGCAAATATAACTCTAGCAGGAGAAAAATTCATGAATTTTGTTTCTTCTATATTAGCCATATTACTTCTTAAATTACTTGGTAAAGCAGACAGAGAATCAGAGTTTGTAGTTATAGATGTATTAAAAAATTTGGAAACTTCTTTGTTTGTTCTAGAATTAAAATCTATTAAATTAATAATCGGCATACTTTCTGTTTGAGAGTTCATATTAATATAGTTAATTCCTATTGGCTTTAAAAGTTCTCTCTTGTACTCATTTCTTAAGAATAATAATTTCTCAATTTTACCTTCTTCTTTCCTAGATGATGTAGAAGATTTTTCATATGATTCACCATCAGATAAATTATAGGTTTGTTTAAATAAATTTATTATTTCTTTAAAATAATTTGACGTATTTAAAATCTTATCAAGGTCTGTAGAAAATAAATTTAAATTATTAATCATACTTATAGATTGCTGCTGAACACCTATTAATCTCTCAGCTTGGTTTAATACTTCAAAACTTTTTATAAGATAACTATCTTTTAATTCTTGAGTATTAAATTCTCCTTCAATAGTCCCGGATTCTATATCTACGACTACATTATATTGGGAGTAAAACTCTTCTAGAAATTCAATTTTAAAATTATCTCCTTCAAAAACATTTTTCATTGTAAGAACATTATATAGATTTTGAATTTTGCTTTCCATCATTAAAAGATTTTTTAACATTTCTTTACAATAAAGCAGGTGTTGATCTTCCATCAAAATTTTTACTCTATATTTGTATCTTCCTTCTTTAGCATTTTTAATACTATAATCCGTAAAAGATACTGCTCTTAGACTTGAATCTAAGCTTAATTCTAATTGTTCAACTTTTCCGATTTTTGGAGCATTTTTTAACATTTCTAAACTTAAATTTTTCCCATTGAAAAATAATGCATTAGGGTTACTACCAAGAGTCAAGGGATTAACAGATATTATTTCTCTGGGAGACACTTGGAACAAAGTTTTATTTTTTATTTTTTGTTTATTATTATGAGACATTGCAATTTTGTTTGATTTTGACAAATCTATTTTATAAGAAGATAGTCCTAATCTATTAGAAAACCTAGTAGCCAAAAGCTCGTATCTATCAATTTCTATATTTTTTATATTAGTTGCTTGAGTAATTCTAGTAAAAGCCTCTTTATCATATTGATACATGATAGAAGCAGCAGGGCTCTCTGATAATGCAACACCAGCTACATCAACCACAAGAGAATTTGAAACGTTTCTATTATAATCTTCGACAAATTCCATTTGATGCACGTATTGCTGTTCAGCTGATGTTAGTAAATTCAGAGGAGCTGTTCCTGCAATACGAGCTGTTGCAAAAGGCGACTGTGAGCTCAATCCAGGTGCAATATAGGATACATCTCTTGCAATAGGGCCTTGTGTTGCTGCTGTAGATTGAGGAATTTGACTTAAACTAGTAGATCGTGGTAGGGCACTTGTTAGTCCGGGGGCAGCAAATCTAGAAGGTAGTGTCCCATCTGGTTCTGAAAACGCAGTTGAATCTGAAGGGGTCGGGAAAGGATCTGTGGGTAAAATTGTAGAGCTTGGTAGAACACTTGTTAAGCCAGGAGATATCGCTCCCAATGATGGATTAAGAATTTGAAATGGACTATAAATAGGAGGAAAAAGCATTTCTATTTTATTATTTGGTACAGATTCTCTTGTTAAAACCCTATGGGGACGTGAGGAATGTTGTGAACCCTCCATATACAGGCCATTAACTGGGTGCTGATGAACAGGGCCGCTCCAGATCTCTCCTGTTTCAAAATCGCGAAAAACAAAAGATTCAGTAGGTACTGCTCTATCTTTAAGAACTCTTTCTGATTTAACAGATCCCACATATCTAAAATTATCAACAAAAGATAGATTTAAATTTTCATCTTGCTTTAATTCTTGCATTTTAATAAAACTAGCAACGTAATAAGAAGTATCTACCTTTCCTTTGGAAATTCTATCTTTAAAACTAAACTTATACCTAGTATATCTTTTTGATCCTATTTGTACTATTGATTCTACAGCATTTGAGAAGGGCTGTACCTCATCATAATAATTTACTCTTGCAACAAAATCTGTATCTCCAGAATCAGCCTTATTTATCATTTGTTTATTCCCTTCTGGATAGCAAAATATCGATAAATAATCAGTAAATTTATTATCTGCAGACCAGGTTTTTTCTTCATAATCATAACATGCTACAATAATTTCTACATCATATAGCATATCATTGCGGCTGGAGATTGTTATTTTTTCTATGTGTGTATTTGGTAAGTACTCTGTTCCTACAATTGAATCCATTAATCACAATCCTCCAAATCTTCTGGTCTGACTTGAGAAGTATAAATATTTAGTGGAGGAATATCTAGTTGTTGATCTGGGCATATAATTTCATTATCTAGATAAATATTTCTAATTTCTAAATCTCCGATGGTATCACAGTAATCAGACTCAGCAATTTCTTTATCAACGAGAACATCAAAGAAATATGGAATATCATTTGGTGTGTTATCATCTCTTTCTACTTCTTGTTGGCCAACATACAAATCATTCATGATCATTTTTTCTTTAAGCTCAAATTTCATTTTTTCGTAAATTAAAGATCCGGTTGCTTGCGCACCCACTGCATTTTGCCTAAACACTTTGTAGGCTGTTATATGAAAATTATCTTTTTCATCAAACGCGTTGGTTTCTCTAATTCTCAATAAAGGATCCTCTTTTTTTATCATTAAATGTGACCCATCTTGAAAAGGACCAACAACTTGAGTATCTATATCACCTAATATATCATCTATTGAACTGTATGTTGTTTGAACTTCATATTCGATCTCTAAATCAATTTGCGAAATTGAAGCAGTTTGAATATTTGGTGATGCATAAAATTTTGAAGTAGATCCAGAAAGTGTACCGCGAAAAGCATCTATTTGGATGGAGGGAGATTGCCTCGCATCACTTTCTAAAGTACCAATATTATAAGACAATTGATTGATATGATCGTCTCTCTTATTCTTTCTAAGATTTGAGCGATACACTAAATTTTGGTCTACTGTTTCCATTTGAACTGTTATGTTATCTGTTTCGATTATCGATATCATAGTCTCAACACCAGTGATATTCGGATTTTGTTTTAGTATTGGTGTATTTTCTCTTATTCTTGGATCTGCGTCATTTTGAGCCTCAGAAATACCCATGGCTTCACTGTCATATATTACATTATTATCAAAAAATCGATAATGATGTGGCTTAAGTCTTCCAACTGAGAGTTTATATCTACCAAGAGGTGTCAACTCAACTTTCATAACTTCTGTTTTTTTGTTAAAAAATGTCATTTTTTACCTTTTGGGAACAAAGTGTCCAATTGAATTCTTGCGTTTTCTTCTGTAGCGACTTTTGGGACAACTGTTTCGTTACCATCATCGTCAGTTTCAACATCAGAAAATTCAACCGAAGCATCAATCTTAACTAGTTCCACTAATGAAAAGAAATCATAAGGCCAGTTGTATTGAATCTTTGAACGAGGACCTGCAGCATCTGCTGTAACCTCTGTAATTAGATCCGTCAGTTTTGTACCTTTTTTCTTGAATACTTGATCATAATAACGAGAAGCAGCTCTCTGTTTAACCTTAAATACCATCCAGCGAACATCCTCACGAAGCTTCGAATTATTCATTAACTTTTTATCTCCCAACAATGAATGGGATATCGATGCCTCTTCAACACCATGATGTCTACCAAACTTTGGAAGAACATTCTGCCAAATGTCCGAAAGGTCTTGTTGCGATAGATAAACGGAGAATTCAAATACATACATTGCTATAGGATCAACATTTTTTGGAAAGTTGACGAAGTCAAAAGATGGAGGGAAAATAAATCTGTTCATCTTATCAACAAGATCAACAAGTGTTTCTTCGGCATTGGATTCTCCGTTGATTGCTTCGTCGACGAATTTTTGATCCAATTTGAAAAATTCTTTAACTCCGGAGTTTTCAATAAACGGAATTGCAACAACACATTCGGAGATTTTCTTTCTGTTATTGACTTGACCAAGCTTGACAGGGTTTTGAGGAAAACCACAAAGATCAGCTAGGGACCCAGTTCTATCGTAATTATCATGCCCTAATCGCCCTTCTACCCAATTCTTTGGAATGTCGGTTACTTGAAGATAAATACCTTCTGTCTCTGTGGGGATACGACCATATTGATGCCACATGCCTATAGGAACAGAAGCAGAAGAAGCGTTATTTGGTAAAGTTACATTTGAAGTATGACCATTTTCATCTACATAATCAGCAAAGTTGAGAATAGGAGATTCAAATTTTGGCTGAATAATCCAACGAGATAAAGATTCATCATCTAAACTTAAACCGGAGACTGAGGCAAAATCTTGAATATTTTGTGGTACTTCTCCAAGAGTTCCTTTTGTAAATATATTTAAAGATGCATCTAGATTCATTATAGTGTCTAAGAAGTTCGATGAGGTTAAAGAAAAAGGATGGTGATCAAAACGGTAATATTCCACAGAAGAAGAAGCAAGTATTTCGGAGATTGAATATTTCTTTTTTTGCGTTGGTGTAAATGTTATATCAGCCCAAGCTTGTCCGTGATAATAAGGTGGAGTAAATGGATAATTAAATCCTTTGTAAGAAAAAGGATCGATAAAGGCTTGACCTGCTCCTAATGAATTACTTCTCTCCAAATAACTATCGGCGACAAAATCATGATCTATAGGATCGAAAAAGGTAGGTGGACCAAATGCAGATGGTCTGGAGTACATAGTTATTGTCTCTTTTCTACCAGAGTTGATCATATCTTGTGGTGGCACATATCTAACACTTAAATCATGGTTTGAACTAGTCACAGAGTTGTTAGCAGAATCCATAGATCTATACATTTTAATTCTCATAGTATACACATCTTTATCGTTCTCAGTTTGGCCAAAATTGGGATCATTTTGTGGAGATGAGGCAAGAGTTGTGAACTGTTCTCCTTTCAAAAAAAAGTTTGGAATTTCTGCAACAAAATTGTTAGCCATTCTAGAATATAATTGATCTCCTTGTCCATCCCAAAAAGCCGAAGAAGAAACATTTCCAGAAGGATGCGGCTCGTTACAAATTAAAGTCATATCTGATAGGTGTTTTTCAGGCTCTAAAAGTGCTTCAAAAGGAATTCTTTTATTGAACGGTGTTCGAACATAGTAATTCGGATCTAACGATGAATTATGAGCCACCATAGACCCAGTTATTATAGGATAATCAACAGCTACACCAGACTTAATAGAGTTAAATAAAACACCGGGTGCAAACAAAGGAGTCATTAGATTTTGAAAACCATGGTTTAAATCTGTAGTTGAAGAAAAAATATTACCTGCTGAAGTTTGCGTTAAATTAACAAAATTCTTATAAGAGCTGTAAAATTGTTCTGCTAAATTAACAGTCCTTTGGCACGGATAAAAACCATCATATGGAATTAATTTTTTGTATACCTTACATTTTAACGTTAATTTTGATGGATCTGTAAAATTTTTATGATCCTCTAAAACAATATCAAAATTCTTAAGAAAATCAGAATTAGAATATATTTTATAAAAATTATTTTGAGATGAATTATTGATGTCTGATTTTGAACCGGTTAAATCAAAAATATTATCTGGTGTATTAAAAAGACTAGAAGATAAAAATCTTGGAACATGATTGGACATTTTAAATTCTGGGACTATGGTATAATCTTTTGCTTTTCTTCTCATTTCATCGGAATATTCAGCATATGAATCATAGAATGGATATTTTTCAGATTGTTCTGGGACATCCCACGCTGCTTCTCCTCCAAAAATAGTGTCATTGGTTAAGTCATGATTTTTATTTAACTCAATTCTTCCGGAAGGAGATACTACAGAAGATGAAGGTAGTAAAGTATGTCTTCTAGAATAAAGAGGTGCGGGTTTTAACTTATTGTTCTCTGATACATTGCTGCCTGTAATTTGTGTAAATTCATGACTTATTTGTGAATAATGATTTAGTAATATACCAAACGAACTAGTTTTCGATCGATTAGTTGTAATAAAACCAATTTTCAATGCATGCGCTATTCCTAAGTTTTCAACCAAGGGAGTACTAAAATTAACCCAATTTGGATCTACATCTAGTGGCCAATAACTCTGAGTGGTTATAAGAGATCCAAAATTATTTGTTTTTCTTGGGCCTACTTGTCTAACCAAAATATCAGAATTCCAATTGAAATTAAATACTGTCCTAGCTCTCGTGTAAGACTTGTAAGTATACTGTTGTGGAGGATAAATTGTTTGATTGAATATCAATTTCTCAAATGAAGACATTGGAGAATCTGCGTTGTTAAGGGCATCTTCTAAATAATATCCTTTGAGAACATCATAAACTTCGTCCGGTGTCTCAATAAGACCTACTATATTATTAATTTTTTCATTTGTAAAGTAAGCGATATTATTATTCATACTTATCTTTTTTGTTAGATCGATTGAAAAATTCATCCCAACGTTATTATATTCCATCAAGGAGCCAACTAAAGAGATAGGTTTATAATTTGAAATAACTGATGGTTCATCTAATAATCGCTGCTTACCGTGTCGATCTGTTACAACATAGCGTTTACCATCTTTAAAATATACACGCTCTCTTCCATTTTCAACAATTGAGTATTGATTATTTTTACGAAGATGTCTAGAGAGTGGATTATGTGACATTCTTGTTTGTTGCCAAGATGAATATCCATATGGACCATTATTATAAAGGTTTATCCCAAGAAGTAAACGAGAATTGTCTAGATTTCCACCTAAAATTGAATTTCCAGAAGAATTGGATATATCACTAACCGTATGGGAACCAAGGGTCATGGTTGCACTTGATGCGCTCATGTAAATGTATCGATTTAATCCTATGTGATCTAAAGTTGCCATTTGTTATCCTATGTTATATTTGATGATGAAGGGAACACGATTGCTTCCACATATCCTGCTGATGAACTAACAAATCCATCTTCTGACTGATATCCAAGTATTTTTTGGCCTGCTTCCCAATTTGATCCACTGATTGTGTTGTTAATCCAAGAATATTGAAATTCACTTCTAGGTATTGGTGTTGATACAAAAGCGTTGTCAAAGAGACTCCCTGTTATTATTGAAGAACCGCTGTATTCCATTCTTTTTGATCTGTTTCTATGTTGTTTATTAAAAGAACCAGATTTACTATAAATAGATCCAACAATCGAACCATACGTACTATCAATACCAAATTGTCCGGAATGCAAAGCAAGGAGCGTATTAAGACCTCTTCTTTTACCAAGATGGTCGTCAACTCTTATTGTGCCACTTTCACCAGAGCCCAATCCTCTTACTGTTAAGTTTCTAAAAGGCAAGGCATTGTGTACCGATAATTCTCTAGCGTATACATCTAGATAAGCATTTGATTCAATCTCAATACCACCGGGTGCAGCAAAGCGAGATGAAATAATTGTTTTGTTTTGATCTCCATTTTGCAAAGTAGGTGTTGGAACCGCTAAAACAACATCATTGTCAGTATAAACTGCGGGAATAAAATCTGATCCGCTGTGCATGCCTATTAGTGTTGAAAAAGATGAGCCGGTTTTAACTAGTGGAGCATTTAAGACAGATCCAGTAGTAGAAGAAGTAAGATGGAATGTTGCAATAGCACCTGCACTTGTATAAGAAATTGTATCATATACTGTATTATCTTTAATAGATTGTGATAGTGTATTCCAGAATGTTACATTTGCTATACCATTAGAGCAATTAACACCTTTAAGAGTCGAAGTGTTTGTTACAGATGAATTATTATCTAGTTCAAAAGTAATGCCATTGATTATGATTTTGTCACCATCAGTAGAGCCGGATGCATTAGAGCCTCCTGTTGTTTGAGAAACTAATGAAATATCTCCAGAAAATCCGGAAAAAGCAGAGTTTTTATTAGACCCACTAACACTTGATGTTATACTAATAATTCTGTTGTTTCCACTTGAAGGAGTCATAGTTATTGTATCAAACAAAGTGTTATCTTTAATTGATTTTGTAAGAGCATTAAATACTTGACTATCAGATAAAGATGCAGAAGATGGGATATTAAAATCTCCAGAGTATGTTCCATCACTATCTAATACAAAAAAGTAGTTGTTTACTCCATCATTAATTCTGACTCTAGAACCATCACTTGAATCTCCAGCGTCTGTACCAAATTGAGAATTAACTAAATTGAAGAAAGTTATACCTGTTTCCGAATGTGTATCATTACCGGCAATACCTGTAACTGAAGAAGTAAGCATAAATGTTGCATTATTTCCATTGTTTGTGATTGAAATAGTATCATAATTTGTAGCAGTCTTAATTGATTGGGATAAGTCATTCCACCATGACGTATTTGTTAAAGAAGCATCTGGTGATGAACCATTTCTTACTGTTATAGTTACATTTGATCCATGATTTCCAATAACTAAAGTGTCACCATATTGAGAACCAGATGTATTTGTTCCACCGGCTGTCGCTACAAGACTTCCAAATCCTCCAACAGCTGATGTTATTTTCCCATTTTCTGCTGTTCCAACAACACTTGATGTTAAACTAAGTGTTCTAGTGTTACCTGTTCCTGTAATTGTTATTGTGTCAAAATTAGTATGTGTTTTGATTGATGCCGTCAGATTATTAAAAACCTGGTCAGCTGTAAGGGAACCAGAAGAGACAACAGAAACATTACTTCCTGTTACTGTATTATCACTGTCCATTTCAAAAGTTTTAGATCCAATAGTTATTTTATTTTCTTCATTTCCGCTGGTTATGTCTTTCCCACCACTAAATTTAAATGGCGAGCTAACTATTCCAAAAGTGTTTCCTGATGTTCCACCAGTAACGCCCACATTACCAGAGGAACCTGTCTCAAAAGAAGTAACTGTAAAAAGTGCTTGTCCGGTTCCAGCAGAATATGAAACTCCAAAACCACGGGATTTAATAGAAGAAGAAAGATTATTCCAAAAATCAGCATCTGATGCCGTTGCACCTGTGATATAATAACTGTTGGAGGGTGTTCCGTCAGTATTTCCACCATCATTGTCTACTATAAATTTAAAGTTTTGAGATCCATTTGGAACTAAATTTACCCAATGTCCTTGCACAGAACCTGATTGATCAACACCACCACCAGTTTGTACAAAACTAGGGAAGGAATTACCAGATTTCGAAATAACGCCATTGTTTGAATCCCCACCGGTGGATGCCGTTAAAGAAAATGTTGCTGTTCCATTTCCATTATCAGTGATTGTTATTGTATCAAATTCAGTGTTTGTCTTAATAGAAGCCGATAGAGAATTCCAGAATGTAGAATTTGATACACCAACACCACAGTTAATATCTTGCCCACTTGAAACTCCATTCCCAAGTACATCAAGTTCAAATCTTACACCATCAATTGTAATAAAGTCTCCATCAGTTGCACCTGATGCACTGGAGCCTCCAGCCGAAGACACTAAAGAAGAAAATGATGTTCCGGATTCTGTTGCAATATCACCATTTCTTGCAGCCAAAAGAGTGCTGGATGTTAAAGAAAAGGTTGCATTATTACCATGATCTGTTATTGTTATGGTATCAAAATCAGTATTG
>MDSZ01226461.1_pt1 | contig 17541 bp, 4 predicted proteins | sample 811201 | NCBI WGS metagenome assembly MDSZ01 (sample SAMN05326647, study PRJNA326480) | marine metagenome | isolation source: seawater | place: Indian Ocean: North | collected 2010
CAGCCAATGCAAACACGATATGTTCAGGTGATTCCATAGTAATTACTGCTGGCGTTGTTGCTGGAGCTAGTTATGCATTTAGACTTAATAATGCACCAGCTAATGCTGCTCATGTTGCAGCGAATGTATACACGGTACCTACTGGATTAATTACTTCACAGTCAACAGTTACAGTTACAGTTACAAATGCAGCAGGTTGTGATGCGACAGCTGATTTAGTAGTTCTGGTTCCGGAGTTTGTTTCTGCGGGTCAAGTATCTATAGACTTTGATGATCTTGTTTTATGTGCAGGTAGTTTAATTGCTACTGATATTGCGGATACGGTTTCTGCAACGGTAGCAGGTTCTGCAGGCACAGTAGCTACTTATCAGTGGCAGAGTAGAACTAGTGTTGCTGCAGGTTGGCAGAACATACCAGGGGCTACTAGTAATGTTTTTGATGTTTCAGTGACTCCATTTACAGTAACCGAGGATGTTGAATTAAGGCGACTTACATTTGCTAGTTTAAATAATGTTCACTGTCCAACAAATGTTATTTCTCCAACAGGGTCACCAGGATCACCATCAAATGTTATTTCGATAGATGTAGAGGAGGACAGGAATCCAACAATAACAGTAAATCCATCAAATACAACTTGTTCAACAGAGTCTGTTACATTCCAATTAAATATTACAGATGGTCAAGGCACAGACACTTACCAATGGTCAAAGAATGGAACTGCAATAGCTGGGGCAACCAACCAAATCTATATAGCTAGTCCGGGATCCATTTCAGATGGTGATATAATTACAGCTCAAGTTTCCACTACATTACCCGACCAGTGTTCATTTGATTCGAATAGCATCACTATGAGTGTAAATGACATACCTGCGGCAACAATTTCATCAACAGCTGTAGCAAATACTATTTGTGGTGGTGTTTCAGGAGGAGTTCCTTACGCTGATACAGTAACTTTTACCGCAAACATAATACCTGGTGCATCATATCAGTTCTTTAATGGTGACGATGCCCCATTAACACCAAATCAGTTAGGTGTAAATACTTTTGCAACTGATGATTTCTCAATCTTTGATACAGACCTTCAGTTTACGATTAGAGTGAGAATTACGAATTCGGCGGGATGTTATAATGATGCTTCGATGGTAATTAATTTAAATTATGTTACTGCAGATGCAATCTCAATTACTGGCGGAGCAGTTTCTCAAAATATATGTTATGGAACAGCTCCATCATCATTTATTAGTATTGGAAATGAAGATTCACCTGATGGAGACGGAGATAATGATTATAATGACGGTGCAGATCATCCTCTGGGCTCTACAATTTCATACAGGTGGCAAAATAAAGTTGGAGTTGGAAATTGGTTAAATATAGCAGGAACAAATTCTAGAACATATCAAGCACCAATTTTATATCAAACAACTCAATATAGAAGACAGTCAATAAGTGAATTAAATGGTGTACAATGTATTGACACATCATCAAATATTATTACGATTAGTGTTGCCAGTGAGTTGGATGGAGGTCAAGTTGAGAGAAATACAAATCCTGCCACTGACACCTGGGTTAACCAAACAGAAACTATATGTGCAGGAGAAATACCACAACTATTAAGAGTTGTAAATGATACACCGGGTCCTGGAGTTGACTATCAGTGGCAATATTCAATGGATAATATAAATTGGGTAGATGTAAATCCTTTAAACGGTTTTCTTTTTAATGCAACGGCCGCTCAATATCAACCAGAGGCTATTACAGCTACAAATATATCTTCTGTTTCTTCATTTACAATAACTGCAGGTGGGGCTTTAACTGTTGGAGAAGATTTCTACAGGGTGACTTTAGGTGCTGATTCATTTACGGTATCAGTTGGTGAAGTATTTGATGCTGCTGCTGTTGGTTCGGGCACATCACCAGTTGACAATGTGGACGAAGTTTTAGCAGTTTTGGAATACAAAATTAACCAATCAGGTTCTGGTATAACTGCAGTTGATAATGCAGGAACAGATAATATTTTAATAACACTTCCACCAGGATCTCCCTTAACTCCTACATATTTGATCAGTGATAATGGTGGAGATGCTACATCTGCTAATTCAACATCAACTTTGAATTATAATGCATATGGAGCTACTAGATTCTATAGAAGGGCGATGACCCAAAATTTCGGTGGTGCAATATTGCCTTTGTGTCAAACATTTAGTGATGTCCATACAGTAGAAGTAAATAATATAATTGCTGGTAAAGTGAGTAATACAGATTTAGTAATTTGTTATGGAACTCAGCCTTCAGAATTTACTTCTGAAAGAGACGCATATTCCACAAACATAGGGGCAACTATTTCATATCAATGGTATAGAACAACAGATGTAGCAAGATCTGTTTGGTCAGCAATTCCAAGTGCTACTTTTTCAAATCTAACATTTACAACATCATTAACGCAATCCACATCATTTAGAAGAGAAGCAACCAGCACATATAATGGAGTAGTCTGTTCTTCAGAAACAGATCAAATTCTTATTACAGTTTTAGACCAAGTTAATCCAGGATTTATACTTGCTAATCAGTCAATTTGTAGAGTAGCTGGAGCACCATTAACTGTAAATCTTGCAGACTTAGTAAATATTGTTGCAAACGGGGTTGAATCTGATGATGGTAATTTTGATGGAATTAATTATCAATGGCAATTTTCTGTTGACAATAACAATTGGGATGATATCGTAGTTGGAGCCAGAGCAGACTTATTAAATGGTGGATTTGCTGCAACTATAAGCCAAACTACACAGATTAGTACAAATCAACAGAAAACAGATATAGAAAGGCGTTTAGTGTCTTTAGTAGATCCAGATGTTTCTACAGTTGTATACTATAGGCTAAAGACCACCAGATATAATGATATCAATAATAATGATTCATTAGATGCTGGTGAAATAACGTGTGAGGTCATCTCGGGAGAGTCTTCCATTACAGTAAGCGCTCAACCTACATTGGTACAAACGACTGCCCCATTAGGCGAACAAACAGTTTGTGCTGGAGATGGGATAGCCCCAATAACTTTCCGATATGGAGGATCAGCAACAGGTATTCGTTTAATAAACCTTCCTGGTGGTTTAGGTTTTGCAACTGACGCTGTAGCAAAGACTATAACAATTACAGGTAGCCCAACATTCACAGGCTTTGTTAGAGTTGAAACTGAAGGGACTACTTGCGAAATAGTTAGACTTCAGCATTTAATTAGGGTAACAACTGCTCCTCAAATACCAGATTACATTTTAATTGATAATGCTGCTGGTGGAGCCGATCCAATAGCAATTGTAACCGATCAGGATGGTAGTATATATAATGGACAACTTTATCTTTGTGAAAGAGCAATATCTACTTCACCAACACCTACTACGTTATTTAGTGCATGTTACAATGATGGTAGAATTGCTCCTTTAACTACGTCCTACGTATGGTATATCCAACCACCAAATGCGGGGACAATTAGTGCAACAACTGGCGTTGTTACATGGGATAATGGATTTATAGGGGATGCCTCAATTTCTGTTGCTGCCGTGGGTTGCGATGGAAGTGCTACAGCTACACTAACAACAGTTGTTTCTGTAAATCAGTTTAATTCACAAGCAACGAAACCTACTGAACCTGTCCCATTACTTCGTGCTGAAAGTGAAATTATTTATATAAGAGAAAACGCTGGCTTTATAAGAGCCCAAGAACGTTATAACGTTACAATTAATGGAGTCAGATATACATTTGAAACTACTGATACTAGTGTTCCACCTGATGGTATAGCAGATCAAACAGCGGCTCAGATTGCTCAGGAATTAAGAAATCTCATTAATAATGATAATAGTTCTCCCATATCTGGACTTGTTACATCAACAGCTAGTTCTTTTAATCCTGGTGATGCTAACAACAATGGTTTAAATGACGACGTAGGTGGAATATTGAGAATAACAGCTCTTTATGATGGGAATTCCGCACCAGCTATACCACCAGGGACACCAAGAGGTCTTGGAGGTGATATGAATTTAGTATTCAATGTTGTTCCTTCTCCTCTTGAGGGGCGTGCATTTGGTACAATGTTTGGTAACGAAGTGACTCCTACTTCGGAGAGAATTTGTGGAAACCTAACAGGTGCAGAACCGATTTGCCAAACGACAGCTGCAACACCAAACACTCAATATTTTTCTACAGCTAGTAACTATGCTTCAATTAGATATGCTATATCAAATATTTTACCAGGTGTAGGGAGTGTTGCATCTCCAGGATCTATTAATGCATCAACAGGTGTTTTAAATTGGGATGCAGGCTTTCATGGCACATTAAATATAGAATCATATGCGACTGGATGTGATGGTGTAGAAAATGCAAATCCTGGTGTGCATACAGTAAGAATTTATCCCAACTTACCTGCTCCGTTAGATTTAAATTATGATCCTTTAACTTTACCTAATTGTCCAGCAAAAAATGGAGATTCAACACAGTTTTCATCAAGCACTCAGGTTACCTGGTCATGGAATAATGAGTCTGCAGGTTCAATTAATTCTGTAACTGGTCTTGTAAATTGGGCTGAAGGATGGTCTGGATCAGTTATTATTACAGCCACCGCATTTGGTTGTGGAGGAGAATCATTATCAAGAACAATTACAATTCCTGATTCGCCGAGTCTTGTTAGAATTTCAGACCTAACCACTACAAATCAAAATAGATGTGTCAGTGAAAATATAGCTACCATACGATATGAGATTTTAGGAGCTGCTACAGGCGTAGATGTAACAGGAATTGATGATTTGAGTTTATTTGAACAATTAAGCTCTGAAAATCAAGTTGACAGATTTGTAATTAATACCGCTTACGCTGATGCGGGAGACTCTTACACACTAACTATTGATCAAGTTCCATATGTGGTAACTATAGGAGAGGACGCAACAGCTGCTGGTGGTGTTGGTGTTGTTGATTTACAAGAAGAAATAGTCCAGGTATTTGTTTATAAAATTAATCAGGCAGGTTTGGGTATAACTGCAGTTAATGACGCTAATCCAGGTCAATTCACTCTGACATCAAACAATTTTGATTATTCAGTAAGTACTGGTTTAAATGATGTAGCTGGTAACGAGGCTGCAGTAACTTTTGTAAGAACAATAGTTGCAGATGGTGGAACATTTATTGAAATTTCAGGAACAATATCACCCAGTTTATCAATTTTAGTTCCCACAACTTATCAATATACAATTACTTCTACTGGAGGAACTTGTACTCCTACATCTGCTACTGGACTTATAACAGTTAATCCAAACTCTAATCTTTCACTGCAGACTGGTATGAATAATTCTCAGACAGTTTGTAATAATTCAATTGGCTCAGTAACTCCTATAATCTACGATTTAACTAATGCACTAACAGTAAATGTTAATTGGACTCCTTCAAGACCAGTAGGAATTAATCATACACATGTTATACAAAATCAAATTTCAACAATCGCTATTGGTGGTACAAATGCTATTATGGGTGCAAATAATGGACGAGATTATTCTATAACAATTAATTCAGCAACAGTAACTTATACAGTAAATACAGTTACTACAACAATTTTGGAAATTGTTAATGGACTTAGAACACTTATAACAAATGCAGATCTTCAAGTTGATCCCGTTGTATTTGGAGGCAATAGTTTAAGAATAACGTCGAGAAATGGTTCTCCATATACTATATCGACATCTGATCCAGGAATCAATGCAATCGCTTTCGCAGCTCCTATTTTAGTTCAATCAGCTACAAATTCAGTTACTATTTTTGGAAACCCTGCCGTAGTTGGACTGGCTGCTAATACTGTTTATCAATATGAAATTAGTACAGTAAATAATGCTTTTGGTTGTAATGATCCAGCCACTCAAGTCTCAAAAACAGGTTCAATAACGATAACACCTCAGCCATCAATTAATTTGACATCGGGATCAGCTGACTTAACAATTTGTAGTGGTGAAACAGTATCTAGTACACTAGGAGGAGTTGATATTGAATATGATATCACAGGATATGCTTTAGGTGCTACAGTAAGTGCAACGTCTCTTCCAACTGGAATCAATACTTCGTATACCGCTATTCCTCAAATAACAGAAATTTCATTTGCAGGAAACGTTGCAAATATTGATGATAATGATAATTATCAAATTATAGTTAATGGAATTACAAGTACAGTTACTGTTTCTGCAGCCCTAGGACTAGACACGTTTGCTTCAATTTTACAACAATTTGAAGCATTGATTGATGCAAATGTTCCTCAAGTAGATGCATCGTATTCATTAAATTTATTAACTATTCAATCAAATACTGGTGATGCAATTTCAATATCTAGGGTTAACAATGATAATAATGGTGATGGTAATGATCCAACACTGAGTTTACCAAATGTAACACAGGCTAATAGAAAATTTTTAAGAATATTTGGTTCACCAACTGGAGCTGCCGCGATATATAACTATTCAGTCACTACATTTGGTCCCAACTGTGATCCAACTTCGGTAGACGGTGTTATAAGAGTTGTGGATACCCCATCTATATCAGTCCAAGCAGGAAGTAATGCTTTTCCCAATAATGTTTGTAATGGCTCTCCTCTACCTAATCCTATTATATTTGATGTTTCAGATTTTGCATCTTATACAATATCATGGACAGGGGCTTCAGGTCAGCCCCCTGGGATATCTCTAATAAGGACAACGAGTTCAACATTAAGTATTGTATCAGATCCTATTGTTGATGTACCTGGTGCTCTCCCTGTAGGAGGAAGAATTTATTCTTACCGAATAACATCTACTGTAAACGATAACGGTTGTGCTACTGAAGCGATATTTGATGGAACAATGAATATTGTTAATGGGACTGCTACGCTCACTGTTGATATGGATAGCTCAGAATTTGTTGAACGAATTGATGCCAATTTAAATGGATTTGATCCAAGTGCTGCTCCAGATTATGTTTTAATTGAAGTTTGTCAAAATACGTTATTAGATGATGTTTTATTTACTACTACTAACGATATAACAAACGTTTCAGTTGCAGCTGGTGGAAATTTACCCTCAGGGATTTTTGGTGACTGGAATCCTGCTACATCTAGTTTTAGAATACATGGTACCCCAGACACAGCTACTTCTGAGGATATTGTACTTAATGCTGTTACAGATGCTTGTGTACAGCCAGCTAATGTAAGAGTTAAAATAGTTGTACTACCAGCATCAACTATTCAACTTGATCCAATAGGTGGAAGTGATAATCAAATAATTTGTAATAATACTCCATTAACAAGTATGTCATATACTGTAACTGGTGCACTTGATGCTAGCGTTATCGATTTACCAAATGGAGTAGAAGGTAATTTTGTTGCGCCAAATAAATTTGTAATCTCAGGAACACCTAATGTTAATATTACTGAAACCACATCGTATACTTTTACAATTACAACTAGTGATAATCCAGGTGGATCAATTGCTGGTGTTGCATCTCTTACATCATGTACTGAAACATCAATTACAGGGGTAATTACTGTATTACCAAGTGAGTCATTAACGGTCTCCGTCACATCTGGAGCAGTTGTTCAAGAAGTTTGTTTTGGTGAAGATATTACACCTATAGAAATTACTGTTGTAGGAGAAAACACTTTCGGTAGCGCTATTAACCTTCCTGGGGGATTGAATTTTAACTTTGTTGAAGATAGTGATAATATGGGTGGAATAGTCACAATATCAGGTAGCCCAAGCGCAACAATAGTTGGATCGAATCCAGTTACATATTCATTTACTGTTACAACTGGAGGAACTAATACAAGTTCTTGTACAAATGTAACACAGCAAGTAGATATTACGGTAGTTCCACCATCATCTCTATCATTCACAGGACCAGATCCATCGGCATTAAATCAAATAGTTTGTGCAGGAACCAATATTAATGAAATTGAGTTTACTATGGGTGGTGGTGCAAGCAATGTGAGTATTACATTTGACGCTGGGCTTGGATTCACTAGAGCTTCTAATGCAAGGGTCAATGATCCTACAGATTTACCTGACAATGTTGTGATATATGGTACTGCTCCTAACGATCTCGTCCAAACAACTTATAATTATGCAATACAGACAGTTAATCAGTGTAACTCTGGAGTTGTTGGAATTCCAACAGAAATATTATTTAATGGAACAATTACAGTAATACCAGCAGAGTCTTTGACTGTATCTGCAACCTCAGGCGCTACAAATCAGGAAGTATGTATCAACCAAAACCTTACTCCTATCATTTATGATGTTACAGGACAGAACACACATGCCAAGTTTGTAGATGCAAGTTTAGTCCCTTCTGGAATTACACTTGACTTTGCTCCAGATCAGGTTAATGGAAATGGAGGTGTAGCAACAATATTAGGAAGTCCAGATGATACAAACGCTCCTGGAGTTTATACGTTTGAAATAACAACTGGCATATCTGGAGCAGTATCAAACACAAGTCAATGTAATGATCAAACACAATCAATTACAATAACTATAAATCCTATTCCAACACTAGTATACTCTGGTGTAACCCCTGCAATACTTAATCAATCTGTATGTCAAGAAACTGCAATAACACCAATAAGTTTCACACTAGGTGGCGGAGCTAATGATGTTGTTTTTTCTTCAACGCCTGGACTTGGTTTTAACAGAGGGGCAAATATTTCAGTTGACGGTAATACAGTTCAACTTTTTGGAACTGCTCCCTCTGTTGGAGTTGAAACGACATATACTTACAGTATAAGTACAGTACATCCAAATTCTTGTACACCTAGTGTAACTTTAGGTGGATCAATTACTGTTTTCCCACCTGTTCAATACAATAATTGGGCTGGAAACCATACAGTAAATAATCCTTTATGTAATGGTGACAGTGCATCTGTTGTGGTTAATCCAGCTGCTGTTTCTGGAGGTTTTGTAGCCACTAAGCAGCAAACAACCATTGAGCTAAATAATAGCTTCGCAGTCAATAATATAATTACTCTAACTATTGGGGCCCAATCTTTTTCATATACAGTTAAAGGAATTAATAATGCAACAGGAAATGTTACTGACGTACTTGCTGATATTGATAGACCCCAAAGTAAAACTGAAATTATAAATGAAATTGTTACTTTAATTAATAATTCTGCATCTGGCTCAACTTTAGTTACCGCAGTTGCAAACTCGCCTTCAATTGGTATTGCTACTTTAATTGCAAAAACTGCTGGAATTGGATACACAGTCAGTTCAACATTACAACCTGGAGCAACACCTGGAACTGTTTCAATAACAACTACTGTTGCCAATCAATCACTAACTTATGGTTATTATTGGAGACGTACAAATTCAGCTGGAGTGCCTTTGTCCACTCTTGATGTCACAAATCCAACTACATATGTTGATACCGGTTTAACTCTTAATTTAAATAATGTAACTGGTATAGAATATTATTTGCTAACAACAGTATCAAATAATTGTGAAGCTGATTCACCTTTTGTTACAATAACTGCACCTGGTGCATTAGCTCTAACAATATCATCAATTTGTGACAGAGAAATAATAGCTAACGGAAGTGGTGGCACAGGTCAGTTAACATATATTATATATAATTCTAGCGGAACTGAAATTGGAAGATCAAACCCAACCTTTGGTACACACACATTCAGTCATGGAGATGCTAATAATCTTCCAGGTGGAGGTTCAATTAATATTACACCTGGATTCCAATATCAGATAGGTATTAATGATCAAAATGGATGTTCCTTGAATGGAAATGATTCAACTGTTCAAGTTAATACTCCGGTAGCACTTGTAATTGACGAAACAACAATAAATGTTACTAACCCTGGATGTAATTCCAACGATGGAAGTATTCAATTGGATAATGGAGGATTTACAATAACAGGAGGATCTGCAGGTAATACAGGAGATTACTCAAATCTTACTTTTTTATGGACAAGAAGTAGTGGAGGAACTTTTAATACTAAAGATATTTTTGGTTTGACTCCAGCAGATTATACATTAACTGTTACTGATGATCTTTGCAACACCTTATTTATAACATCTAATCCAATTACAATAACTGATACATCTGATTTCACTGTGACTCCTGCAGTCGATAACTCTACAGTTGCAAATTGTTCAGATGGCCATCTTCAGGTCTCTGTAACATCACCAACGACGAAATCATTTGCTTGGACCAATCAATTCGGCGTAAGTTTAGGGACAACAAATAGAATAGAAAATTTAGATGCAGGTATTTATACTCTTGTAGTTAGAGATAATACTACAGGTTGTGAGCAAACATTTACCTACACAATAACTGGTTCTTCAGGTCCACTCCAAATGATAGATGCTTTAGGAATTAATCAGGCTAACTTTACAACAACTGACATCCTTTGCAATGGAGCCTCAAATGGAGCTTTCATTGTTGAGTTCAAAGGTGGAAATCCACCATATCAATATTCATTGAATGGAGCAGCATATGTTTCTGACGGATTCTCAACTAGTACATCTTCAGTAACAACTGGAGGTGCCAGTGCTACTGTTGTTAGTTTTACTACTCAAGTTTTGACATTAGATGGTCTAGAAGGAGGTACCTATTCTGTAAAAATTAAAGATAGCGGTTTATGTACAGATGACTCAGGAAATCCTATTGAGCTTAATTTAGGCTCAGTTACAATTAATGAACCTGATCCACTAAAAATCGAGTTGAATGCTTCTACAACTGAAGAAATAGATTGTTCTGCTGGAATACAAGGAAGCTTGGGGGTTAATATTACTGGTGGTACCGTTAGTGATACAAGTCCTTATAGTATTTTATGGGAATTATTTGGACCAAGTGGTGAGGTACTATACAAAAGAACTACTTCAGGATCACCATCTGATCCAGACGATTTAACAATAACTGGCCTTGATTACGCGGGGGATTATACAGTTACTGTAACAGATGCAAATGAATGTTCAACTACTGAAGTTATTACTTTAGAAGATGGCTCAAGTGAGGATCCATTTACTGTTGCAGAAACTCCAAAGGTTACTCAACCAGGCTGTAATTCAGATGAGCTTGGTTCTATTGAACTTGAAATGAGTGGAGGTGTACAGCCTTATGACATCAAGTGGTATAAATTATCTGTTGCTCAACAAAGTGCAGTATCTACAACTTCATCAGGAACAGGGACATCAACATCAACAACGTCTACTTCTACTACATCAACAGCAACAACATCTAACCCTACTACTATTGAATTTTCAGATGGAGGTTATGTAAGTATGAATAAAGATGGTTTTTATTTTATTAATAATCTTCAACCAGGTAAATATCGTGCAATTGTTACTGATGCAACAGGTTGTAAAATTTTCTCTAGATCAGGATTAATTAAAACTTCATCATTTAATATGATTAATCAAAAAGTGTACAATAGAGAGGTTTTAGATTGTGAATCTGGACTAGTTGAAGCTGATTTTTCATTTAGATTAACAGGAACTACTCTAGCATATAATATAATCTTGGATGGAAACCTGGTTTATGGTGGAACTGCAGCAACAACATCAGGAACAACTGCTACCAGTTCGGCTACTTTTACAAATAATATAGTAAAACAAGGCAATACTTATATCATAAGAAGTTTAAGTGAAGGAAGACATGTAGTTGAGGTTCAGGATTCATCAAATCCAGATTGTTCTTTAGATTATGCATTTGATATAGAAACATATGTTCCTATAACATTTGAAGGCGAAACCGAATTTGAATTTGATATTTGTGATAATGCATTTGAATTTGAATTAGATACTTCACAAATTATAGGCGGAAATCCAATAATTGACCAAAATGACAATGTTATTTATAATTTAAAATGGACATATACTCCTTTAGACCCTGCAGAACCAGGTTCAAGTTTTGTTGGAAGAACCAGTTTTGATGCTGGAAGGGGAACATACCAGCTTGTAATTTCAGATGGAACATGCGAATCTGAACCTATTGACTTTGTTTTCAGCGGCAACATAAATATTCTATCAGTTGATGGTTTATTAACAAATGGAGAAATTTCTCAAGGTGTCAGTTGTGAACTAGGAGCCACCGATGGAAGAATTTCAATAGATATTTCTGGAGGTCAGGAACCTTATGATATTTCATGGGAAATATTTGATGCAACTTCTCCAGTAATTACTCCGGTATCTTCAACACTTTCAGGAACAACCCAAGTAAATTCACCATGGAAACCACTTGACGGTTCTTATCCAGGATTAAGCAATTTTGATGGGTTTACAACATTAAATGATCTTCCAGCAGGATTATATAGATATACTATTAGAAGTGGAGATAATTGTCCTAATTCTGTTGATACAGCCTTCAATTATCTAAGAGATGTAATAAGTGTTGATGATGATAGTACGTTAGTAATTACTGATGGGCCTTATGTAGATCCAAAACTTTGTGAAGGATTACCTGGACTTATTTTATTAGATGCAGTAAATAATTCTGATTCTGATACACCACTTAATTTCTTCTATATTAATACAAATGGAACTGAGGATATTCTTGACGACGGACAACCAGTTCCTCTTAATGGTAATACAACCAAACTTGATGAGGACACATACCAAATATTAATTGATATTCCATTTGAGTATGGTAAAATTGTAATAACAACTGATGAAGGCTGTGGTGTTGAAACAGAATTTAATTTAGCGTTAGGAGAACCTTTCTTCTCATACACTTCGCCATCTTTTGAACAAGTAAATGAAATTCCTTCTAGAGAAATAGTCACATTTACTGATGAGTCAGAGGGAGAATTTTCAAGATTAGAATGGAATTTTGGAGATAATTCAGAACTAGTAAATATAAATATCTCAGGAACTGCCTCTGGTGTAACTCAGGTAACACATGCTTATGGTAATTCTGGGACTTATTATCCAACACTAACCATATATAATGAGATAGGTTGTTACGAATCGGTAACTAATCCAATTACAATTGGAAGGGGATATAGTATTTATTTTCCAAATGTATTTACACCTAATAATGATTGTTTGAATGATTTCTTCAGACCACTATTCACAGGCTTTGAAAGTTTAATATTCAACATTTATGACAATAAAGGTAATTTGATTTATACCGAGGATGCACAAGACGGCTCAATTAACAGAGCTGAATGTCCAAATGAGATTGATCCTAATGGAAATGGAAAAGCAGTTTTAGGATGGGATGGTAAAAGGGCTGATGGTAGTATTTTAGATTCTTTTACACCTTATTATATATACACCATAGAAGGGATTCCTTTAAATAGAGTTACAGATGATCAAGTTATCGAGAGAAGTGGTATTTTCACAATATTAAAATGATTATAAAAGAGAAAATTTGTTTGTTGTTTATTTTTGTTGTGATTCATATGTCATACTCACAAGAGATGGTATTTAATTCTCAGCCCAAACTAATGCATGTAAGTAATCCAAGTTACTTTGGATTAAATAGCTGGAACAGGTCAGGGTTATTATATAATACAACAGAAATAAATCCAAATGAGACCCAAAACAACAAATTCTTCTATGGCTCCTATTCGTTCGATTTACTTGATTTTAGTTTAGGTGTTCAGTTTAACAATTTCAATGCTCCAAGTATTGGTTACAAGAAAAATGATTTGAATCTAAGTTATATTTATAAGGTTGAACTAGGAAATGATCTTTGGTTTTTACCTTCCGTCAATGTAGGCTTTGTTTCAAAAAATCTTAATCCTTCAAATTTGATATTTGAAGATCAAATTAATTCAATTACTGGGTATATTAATCAAGAATCTATTGATCCCTTAGCTGAATTTTTCTTTGCAAAAAATTATACCGATTTAGGAGCTTCATTCCTCGTTCATAGCACTGATTTTTTAATTGGAATAAATTTTGATTATTTAAATCAACCTAATGTAGCTTATGACACAGATGTTGAGTTTTTGGTTCCAATTTCCTATGGTATGCAAGTTGCATATGAGTTTAATTTAAACCCATACGACAGAAGATTTTTACCTAGATACTCATATTTATATGCTTACACCTCCGTTAGGCGAGATTCAGAATCTATTAATATTTTCTCATCTCAAGAGTTTCAATTAGGAGAATTTAGTGTTGGCGCTAACCAACAATTCGGATTATTTGATAATTTTTCTTTTTTAAATTTAGGAATGAGTATAGGGCTTACTTATGAAAATTTTGATTTTGGAGTTTCATATGCTTTTTCAATACAGGATTTAACAACCAGCTACAGATATCCTCCAAGAATATTTGATTTGTATTTGAGTTTTGATTTTAGTCCATTCCTTAGAAACAGGAGAGGACAGTATAAAAGATTACAAGTAGATAATTATTATTAGTAAGCGATTAAGTAGATGCTGTCTTTTTTAAAATATTTCCACTCCCCAACTCTTTTATTTGACTCAAAAGATCCTTCACTAATTTGTTTTCCTTGATTATCATAATTTTTTTGAATCCCAAAGTCACATCCAACATAAATTTTTTCCATTAATAAAATATTATTATTAAATGTTTTTTCGTTTTTGATTTTTCCTTTGTAAACTTCACTTAAAATATATTTTCCTCCTTTATTTAGTTCATATTTACCAGTAAAAAGACCATCGTTCAAATAAATTTCACAGCCCTTAAAAACAATTTTGTTTTTGGGAACAATTTTAGCACATGATTGTATCAGAAATACAAAAAAAATATTAATAACTATAGATCGCCTTACCTCCACTTTTGAAATATTCTTCAAATTGACCAATTTTTAAACTATTAAAATAGCTACCGCAAAGTTTTAGTTTTTGATTATCATAGAATTCTTCAAAACTACCCATTCTTAAATCATTGTTGTAAAAGGTAATTATTTGTTCGTTTCCATTTTCATGGAAAGAAATAAATTTTCCAAATAATTTACCATTTCTGAAATTTGATAGAGTTTGTATTTTTCCTGAGCGATAGTATTGCTTAATATCTCCATTTTTTAGTCCATTCAAAACTCTCATCTCTATTTTTATTTGCTTATTGTCATGAAATTCTATTATTCTCCCCGTGTATGGTTTTGAATTTTTAGTAAATAATATCATGTTATTATCAAATATTATTTCCACATCTCTAAAATCTGTTTTAGACTCAACACAAGAGATGAGAATAAATAGAGAGAGGTAAATATTAAGTATTCTTATGGATTCCAAAATATTATGTTAAAATAATTTTAATCTCTAAAAACTGAATTAGGAAATACGACTGGACTTTCAAAACCATTTTTACCAACAGTTGAGACACCAAAAAAGAAGTTATCAATAACGATTCCTTCTAAAACAGCCTCTGATACATCACCAACAAACCTACTGTAATCCCATGTTGGAGATGTTGTGTCTCTCCAATAAATTTTATAACCAGATACTATTTGGTTGTCTATTTTTTTCCACTTCAACTTTACTGATGCTTCAACTACACCTCCTATAGATAATTCTTTTAATTTAGGTGGAGCCCATGCTAAACTAGCAAGGTTAATTGCATTGGCAGCTGTTAATTTTTTAGCATATTCAAAATTAACTCCTTCAATCACATCTCCATAAGCAATTCCATTTTCAACTCTTATATCATTATGTTGCATAATATAATTTTCGTGTGCTTCCATAATACGAACACCAGCATAGCCTTGATCATTAAAAGGACGGTGATGCCCACCTCTTCCAAAACGATCTAATCTGTATATCATTAGAGGATTCATTTCTGGCATGAAATATTTTACATTTTTGTGGATATAGCGAGCTAGCTGTCTTGAAATACCGTCAACTTCGCCACCATAAAATCTTCTTGATATTCTTTGACTTTCCTTTTCATTAGCAGGAACTGGTTCAGAAAAAATACGAAATGTTCTGTTATCTATTACTCCATCAACTCCTTTAATGTTTCCAATCATATCGTTGTTCAAAACACCTATTATATCCCAACCTTTCTTTTTTGCATATTCAGCAAGCCCTTTTCCTCCAAAAAGGCCTTGTTCTTCACCAGCTAGTCCAACATACACAATACTGTTTTCAAAATTATATTTAGACAAAATTCTTGCGGCTTCAATTGTACCTGCCATACCACTTGCATTATCATTGGCGCCAGGTGAATCGTCTATGAAATTTGTGGGGTCAGATATTCGTGAGTCAATGTCTCCACTCATAATTATAAAACTATTTGGATTTAATTTTCCTCTTTGAATTGCTACTACATTATTTATCCACACAGGCTTAACAATTCTTTCCCCATCTTTAGGAGTAAAATAGTTTTTTTGATAAAAGATATCTAAACAATTGTTACAGTCATTTGAAATTTTTTCAAATTCTGATTTAATCCATCTACGTGCAGCTCCAATACCTCTTTTTTCTGATATTGTATCACTAAGAGTATGTCTAGTTCCAAAACTCACTAATTTTTTTATATCTTTTTCAATACGGCCACTAGAAACATTATTGATTATATCATACAAGTCTTTTTTTTCTTGAGAAAAGAAAACGTTAATAAATAGAAAGGAAATAATAAATAGGATCTTTTTCATATACTTTTTGTTAAATTAATAAAAAAATCGTACCGGAATTATTATGTTTTTTAAGAAAGCATTTATAAATTATAATTCAGTTTTAAATAAATTATGATGATCTTTAATAAATATTTAGTTAAGCAAATTTTTAATTTTTGATTAAAGTAGAGCAAGAATAAAACTGAATTTAACTATATATTATAAGGATTTAAAGCGACCATTTTTACCGCGTCTTTTTTCGAGATTTTGTGCCTTGATAAATTCTTTCCGGGAATATCTCTTTCCACCAATAAATATTGATTTTACTTTTTTGGGGAATTCATCAATTTGAATTAGAGGACTTTTCATACTAGTTTAAAATTACTAAATATTTCGTTAAATATTACTTTGATATTTTTAAGTCATTTATTTCAAATAAAGTAACAATTTTCTTGAATAAATTTATCAGCAATTTTAGTTTTTAAACCAATAGCATTTGGATATTTAGTGAATGAACATTTTTCATTTAAAATTTTAAGTAACTCCTCTTGCTCTTTTCCATCTGAAATACTTAAAATTATCTCTCTAGCACTTTTATGAATAATGTTGTAAGCTTCAAAAACATAAAATTGAACTATATTTTCCTGTGTAGTTTGTGACTCGATTCCTTGTTTTTCAATATTTTTAAGTGTTCTATATAGAGCCGATTCAGAAAAATATATCTCTATTAAAATATCAGAAAGTGACAATAGTATTTGTTGTTGTTTTTCCAATTCATTTCCAAATTTTTGGAAAATATTTCCTAAAAGTATTAAAAACAGATTCTTGAATTTAGAGATGATTCTAATTTCTTGGGAGAGGTGCTTATCAGAAATTATTTCATCACCTGTATTTTGTCCAAAAGCATTAGCAGCTTTGATTACAGAACCCATAAGATCAATTTGACCTTTCATTCCTTTTTTCAATAGCATCCCAACCGATAGCATTCTGTTTATTTCA
>MDSZ01245004.1_pt1 | contig 17541 bp, 19 predicted proteins | sample 811201 | NCBI WGS metagenome assembly MDSZ01 (sample SAMN05326647, study PRJNA326480) | marine metagenome | isolation source: seawater | place: Indian Ocean: North | collected 2010
AAATTATTCTAAAAAAATTCAACTTTCAGGTCTTGGTGTACAAGAAAGAGATAAATCAAATAAAAAATCTCTTTTTGAATATAAAAAAAATTTTGAAAAAATAAACAAATTTAAAAACAAAAAATTTAACAATTTAAGTGATATGTATTTTCAAAGTATGCATTTATTCAATCAATGCACCATTTATAAAAAAAGACTTAATAAGCCCAAAGGAAGTATAGAGTTCTTATTGGGCATCAATTTTTATGATACTAAAAGTTTATATAATTGCTATAGAAAAAATTTTAAAGTAATAAAGTTAATAAACTTAAATAGAAATTTTAATGATTGGTTTGAAGCACTTGCTAGTCAAAAATTTGCTAAAAAAATCTCCTTTAAATTTTTAAAAATGAGTATTATTAATAACTATTTATTTTATAAACAATATAATACAAAAAAAAATAATCATAATGCTCTAAATATAAATTTTGAAGATCTTTTCATAGATAAAAAAAAAACAATAAATAAAATTAATTATTTTATTAGTGACAAAAAAAAAAAAAGTTTTTATAGATCGATTAGGGGTAAAAATTTTGACTTATTTGGTTCTGTATACAACTTTAAAAGAGCATTTACCCTATCAGATAAAAAATATATGTATCTAAATAAAATAGCACACAAATACATTCAATTTACAATTTTAGTTTATAATAAAAGCGAGTTCTTGGGGAGGTTTTTAGATTTAATTTTTCAATTTTTGTATATTTATAATCTTATTGTATATAAAATAATGAATTCAAAAAATATGAAATATTAATTTTTTATAAATTTAAAATGTTAAACAATTTAAATAAAATTACTAAAATAAGAAAAAAATTAGCTTCAAAAAAAGTATCTGTGGGAACTTGGATGCAAATAGCAAGTCCTGATATTGCAGAAATTTTATCAAACTCTGGATTTGATTGGATCACAATAGATATGGAACATGGAAATTTCGATAACGGTGAAATAGTAAATATTTTTAGAGCAATAGAGCTAGGAAATGCAGCTCCATTGGTTAGAGTTCAAAATTCTGATATAAATAAGATAAAACATGTTTTGGATTGTGGTGCTGCAGGTATAATCATTCCAAATATAGAAAATGCTAGTCAATTACAAAAATGTATAAATAATTGCAATTGGCCTCCTGAAGGTGAAAGAGGTGTTGGATTCTCAAGAGCAAATTTGTTTGGAACTAATTTCGAAAAATATAAAAATAATAAAATAAAACCATTAGTTTTTGCTATAATTGAGAGTAAAACCGGTTATGAAAATTTAAATGAAATTTTAAATGTTGATTTTTTAGATGGAATTTTTATTGGTCCCTATGATCTTTCAGCGTCATTAAATATACTTGGAAAGTTCAACTCAATTAAATTTAAAAATGTAATTTTAAATATAAAAAAACTATGTAAGTTAAAAAAAATACCATGTGGAATTCATGTTGTAGAACCAAATTTTAAAAAATTGAAACAAAATATTAAAACATTTCAGTTTGTAGCATATTCTACGGATGCTCAATTTATTATTGATAGCACTAAAGAGATTAATAAAATTTAATGAAAAAATTTAATGTTTTAGCACTTATTCCAGCAAGAATGGGTAGTTCAAGATTTCCAGGAAAACCAATGAAAAAAATACTTGGGAAACCCATGATACATCATGTGTATGAAAGAGTTAACAAAAACCAACATTTAACAAAAACTTATGTAGCAACTTGCGATAAAGAAATTGCAAGCTATCTAAAAAAAAATAATTTTAATTATATGATGACTTCAAAAAAGCATAAAAGAGCATCTGATAGATGTGCTGAAGCATTAACAAAAATTGAAAAAATTGAAAAAAGGACTTTTGATATTATTGTAATGGTTCAGGGCGATGAACCAATGGTTCATCCAAAAATGATTACTGAGGCCATAACCCCTTTTTATAAAAAAAAAAATATATCTGTAGTAAACCTACTTGGAAAATTTGACTCAAAAAAAGAATTTTTAGATAATAATTGTATTAAGGTAATATGTGATGAAAAAATGAATGCAAAGTATTTTACCAGAAATGTACCTAAAAATTTTTATGATGTCACAAATAAACTTTTAGGTAAGCAAGTGTGTATAATTCCATTTAAGCGATCTATGTTATTTAAGTACTTAAAATTGAAGCCTACTTTTTTTGAAATAGCTGAGTCCGTAGATATGTGGAGACTTTTAGAAAATTCATTACAAGTAAAAATGGTACCTACTAAATTTAAATCTTACGCTGTAGATACTATGAAAGATTTGATTAAGGTTTCTAAAATAATGAAAAGTAAGTTTTTTAAATAAAAAAATCGGGATTTTAATATACCAGGTGTTTTAATTTCCAGTTTTTGCAATATTTTCTCTCTCCACCAACATTATCCCACAAACTCTCTTTTCTAAATTTGTCTAATGTATCATAAAATTCTTCTTCTCTCATTTTTATATATTTTAAAAAATCTGAAAAATATCTTTTAGGAAATTCATGATCATACTTATGTACCAATCGAACACCTTCGTCTCTAGTAATGTATCCATTTCTTATTTCTTTTGATGCCTCCTCTGAGCACCTTCCATATCCAAATTTAACGTAAGCAGTATAATAATGGAATGGATCAATTTTGTCGTCTATTGAATTATATTTTGAAAATGTTTGCTCTGTCCTCATATCATTAGGTTGAAAATTAGTAATTTTAGTTGCATGGTAAAAATTTTCCTGAGGCTCGAATCTTTCCCAGTGTCCCAAGTATAGAATTTGTATATTATTTTCTTCTATTTCCTTAACGTCTTGAGGTAAATAATATTTAAGATCATTTTCATATATTTCATATTCTCTTAACTCTTCAATTGTTAGTCCAGCAATTTTTAACTCTTGATCCTTCTTTTTTGTCCAATATCTTTTTAGCATATCAGACCTACCCAATTCATCTTTTTGACCACCAGCCTCTGATTGAGATTCGCCCATAAAAATAAGTTTTATATTAAATAGTTTTGCCATATGGCTTGCAAAGTGTCTTTGACCCATTATGAAAGGTTGAAAAGGGTGTAAAATATTTTTAAATGCCAGTCTTGTAAGTTTTCCATGTATTTTGCCATTAGGTGTATACAAAAAGTTTGGCACCCCCCCAATTAAAGGCCAATTGTGAAAATTTTTCATACCTATATCAGTATAAATATGTGGAGAAAAAGTTACAGTTAAAGGATTCATTTTATATTTATTTTTTAAGATATGTGCTTGAAAGACGGAGTCTTTTCCTCCCGAGCCTGGTACTATACAATCATAAGAGCCATCTTTTGATCTATATTCTTTTAAAAGTTCATTTAGTTCACGCTCTTTTTCTATCCAATTTATTTCTTTATTATATTTTTTTTCAACTTCAATACAGGCATAACACTTTCCTTTTTCAAATTCTAGATTATGTCTATTGCTATGCTTTGCATCATCTTCGATTGTAGATGAAGACAAAACTTTCTGATTTGACATAACACAAGTATTACAAAAAAAAACTTCAGTATTCTTTAACATATGATTTAATTTTCATGTATATATTTAAAAAAATTAGTTCCTAAATTTCTACTTAGCTCAGGGTGAAATTGAATTCCATATATTTTTTCTTCGACAATATAAACTGGGAGGCTATCTAAATATCCCTGAATTACATCATTTTTAGTTGGCTCGACTATAAAATTATTATTAAAGAAATAACACCCATTTAATTTATTATTTCTTTTTTCATTCATAAACTTTACATCATACCAGCCTAATAGAGGATTATTATAATCATCATTTTCTTTTATTTTTATTACTTGACCTGAAATCAAGGATAAACCTTTAACATTTGGCGATTCCTCACTTTCATCCATCAAAAGTTGCATCCCTAAGCATATGCCGATAATTTTAATTTCTTTTGATATATCCTTTATAAATTTAATTAAATTTTTATCATTGAGAATTTCTATCCCTTTCCCGAAGTTACCATTGCCAGGTAAAATTAGTGTATCAGTATTTTTTTTAAATTCCTCTAAGTTTGAAAAAACGTAAGTATCTGAAAATTTATTACTTAAGTTAAATATACTTTTTATGTTATTTAGTCCCATATCTAAAATTGCAGTTCTATTCATCAAACAAATTTATATTTAATTTTTTATTTTTAAGAAATTTTTTAATTTCAAAGATACTAGTATCATTAAAGTGAAGAGATGTACCTATTGAAATTCCAGAAAACAAATTTTTTTCTAATAATTCAAAAATGTTATCTTTGTCTTTTAGACCTCCACTATAAATCAATGGTATATTAATTTTATTATCTATTTGATTAATAATATCTTCATCAAAGCCTAAATTTGTTCCATCATTATCTATTGAATTGATTATTATTTCACCAACTTGTAATTTTGATAACTCCTTTATCCAATCAATTAATTCAAAATTGCTTACATCTCTACCATGATTCATCATACAAACATATTTACCATCGATTTTTTTGGTTTCTATAGAGACTGTAATAAATTGATCACCAAAAACATTTTTAACATTTTTTAAAAAATCAATATTTTTTAATGCTTCGGAATTTATTATTACTCTATCTGCACCAGCAAGCAATAATTGACGGATATGATCTAGAGTTTTTACTCCTCCGCCAACGCATATGGGAACATCAATTAAACTAATAGACTTGTTAAGAGTTTTAAAGAGATGGTCTCTTGAATATAAAGAGGCGACAATATCAATAATATTAATTTGGTCAGCATTATCATTGTAATATTTTAGTATATATTTATCTATTGTTCCTAATTTTCTAAGACCCTCATATTTTATACCTTTAATTAAAAATCCATTCTTAGTTTCTAACTTTGGGATGATTCTAATTTTTTCTTTTTTTTTTATCATAAAATTAGGTGTTTATAATAGTTTATAATCATGTAATTTAATTTAAAATATAAATTACAATATGAAATCTATTATTATTTCAACTAATACAACTATTCAAAAAGCACTTCAAATAATAAATAATTATAACTTGAAAACTTTATGTGTTGTAAACTCAAATGATATCTTTTTAGGTACTATAAGCGAAGGAGATATAAGAAGATTTATCCTTAAAAAAAAAAATTTTAATTTAAAGATTGGAAACATTTATAATAAAAAAGCATTTGCAGTAAGTGAAAAAAATTATTCGACCTCAGAATTAAAAAAAATTTTTCTTAAAGAAAAGTATGATTTTATACCTGTTCTAAAAAAAAATAAAAAAATAAAAAAAATAATTTTTTTTGATGACTTGTTTAAAAAAATAAGTTTAAAAACGAATCCAATCAAGACTATTATAATGGCAGGAGGTGAAGGTGTAAGATTGAGACCATATACTTATATTTTACCAAAACCTTTGATACCTGTTAATAATAAAACAATGGTAGAACACATTATTCATACATTTAATAAAAATGGTTTTAATAATTTTATTTTTTCATTAAATTACAAAGGTAAGCTAATAGAATCTTACTTTAATAATTTAATTTCAAATAACAAAATTTCTTTTTTCTATGAAAAAAAAAAAATGGGTACCGCAGGTTCTATAAAAAATTTTTCAGAGACCATTAAGGAAACATTTTTTTTAATTAATGCAGACAGTTATATAGATATTAATATAAACAAGGTTTATAAATTTCATAAAAAAAATAAAAATCATATAACAGTTTTGGCTTCTGCGATTGATTATGAAATTCCATATGGCGTTTGTAAAACTAATCTAAAAGGTAAATTATTAAAAATAGATGAAAAACCACAACAAAATTTTTTAGTAAATGTAGGTATGTATTGTATTGAACCAAAAGTTATAAGAATTATACCTAATAGAAAATATGACATGAATCAATTGATAGAGGATGCTCTTAAAAAAAAGTTTAAGGTAATGATTTATCCTATAAGCAAAAATTCATGGAAAGATTTATCATCATTAAAAACGAATTGATAAAATCTTTTTATTAATCTTATTTATTAAACACATTTTTTGTATCCTATTTTGGAAAGTATTCTGTAAAAAAGAATTTATTTATTTTCAAATTTGATTTATATTTAAAAAGATTTGTATGAAGGTAGCTTGCATTCAATTGTCCAGCGGTGAAAACTATAATAAAAATTTCATTGATATTATCAAATATTTAAACCAAGCTGTAAAAAAAAAAGCTGACCTAATTATTACTCCAGAAACATCTTCATTAATTTCAAGTAATCAAGAACATCTACATAAATATTCTTTTGAAATGAATAAAGATCCAATAATTAAAATGATAAAAAAAATATCCAAAAAAAACAAAAAGTGGATAATTATCGGATCAATGTGTGTGAAAGTTAAAAATAAATTAAGAAATAGATCAATTTTAATCGGGCCAAAAGGAAAAATAGAAACTTATTATGACAAAATTAATATGTTTGATGTGAAAGTGTCAAAAAAAGAAAAACATAATGAAAGCAAAATTTTTCAAGCAGGAAAAAAATTAGTTTCAAAAAAACTACCTTGGGGGAAGATTGGATTAACTATTTGCTATGATTTAAGGTTTCCAGAATTATACAGAAATTTATCAAAACGAAATTTGAGTTTTATAACTGTTCCCTCTGCATTTACAAAACACACCGGTAGAAGACATTGGCTGGCTCTATTAAAAGCAAGAGCAATAGAGAATTTTTGTTACATATTTGCACCTAATCAAACTGGAAAAAATACTTTAACTAGAGAAACATTTGGACATTCAGTTATTATCTCACCTGATGGAAAAATACTTGCTCTAAAAAAAATTGGAAAAGGAATTATATACTCAGAAATTAGACCACAACTTTCAATGGAATTAAGAAAAGTTATACCAAGCTTAAATTAATAAACTTAAAAAATTAATTCATTTATTTTAAAATTTAAATTTTTAAAGTTGTTGATTTTTTTGATATTTTTATTCTTAAAATATTTTCTGCTCTCTGTATTTATTTTTGCAATAAAAAATATTTTACTTTTTTTGGCTGCCAAATAATCCTCTTTACTATCTCCTATAAAAATGAGTTTTTTATTTTTTTTTTTATTTTATTTATATGGTTTATTTTTTTTCTTGGAGATCCGTAAACACCTTTAAAATATTTAAAAATTTTTTTTTGTTTTAATATTTTTTCGATTTCTTTTTGAGGAGTTCCTGTACTAATATAAAAATTAAAATTTCTTTGATACTTCCTTAAAAAATTAATTAAGTCAGACCTTACTTTTAATTTTGCAATCCTGCTATTAATATAGCCAGAAAATTTTTGTTGTAAGCCATTTAAAATTACTCTATTTGGATTTACTTTTATAATTTTTTTTAAAATGTATTTAAATTTTCTCAATCTTGAAACTCCAGTATTATTTAAATGTAATTTTTGTGCCCTCAATGCTAGGTTATTTCCGTAAATTTTAAATACATAATAGAATGCCTGAGTTTTAACCAAATGACTTGTTAAAACTACTCCGTCAAAATCAAATATTATTGCATTATTTACTTGTAAGTTTTTCATAGTTTAATAAATTTTTATTTTTAATGATATATTTTAATAAACCTAATATTACAAAAATAGATGTTAAAAATCTAATAAAAGTTTGTAAATCAAAATTTTTAACAAAAACGAAATTTAATACCTTGACAAGTAGATATCTTCAAAAAAAAATAAATTCAAATTATATATCATTAACACAGAGCGGATCTGATGCCTTAGAAGTAGCTTTTCACCTACTTAACTTAAAAAAAAAAGATGAAGTAATATTGCCTAGTTATACGTTTTCATCAACTGCTAATGCAATAGTTTTAGCAAATGGCACACCTGTTTTTGCCGATATAAATGCCGATGACTTATGTATAAATATGAAAAATGTTGAAAAACTAATCACCAAAAGAACTAAGGCAATATGTTTGGTTCACTATGGTGGAAATAGCTGTGATATGAAGTATGCATTATATCTAAAAAAAAAATACAACCTTAAAATAATAGAGGACGCTGCTCACGCTCTTTTTTCGAAATACAAAAATAAATATTGTGGAACCATTGGAGATATTGGAATTTTTAGTTTTCATGAAACAAAAAATTTTACAAGTGCCCAAGGTGGAGCCATATCAGTTAATAACAAAATTTTTATCAAAAGGTGTAAAGATATTATTAACAAAGGAAATTCAAAAAAATTAACAAAACAAAACTATTATTATTGGGTTGATAAGGGTTCTGAATATGAAATGTCAGGTATATCCGCAGCTTTATTGCTAAATCAATTAAAGAAATCTGAAAAATCTCAACAAATAAGAAAAAAAATTTTTACTTCTTACAAAAATGAACTCAGGAAAAATAGTTATAAGAATATTTTGAAATTTGTAGATATTAATAAATTTTCTAAACATTCTTATCACTTATTTGGTATAATTTTTAAAAAATTGAAATTTAAACAAAAATTTATTAAATTTGCGCAAAAAAAACATATACATGTAAATAGCCATTATTATCCTCTTCATTTATCACCTATGGGAAAAAAATATAGAAAGGGTGATTGTAAAAATACTGAACTAATTTATAATAAACTAGTAAGACTTCCTATATATGTATCTTTAACAAACCAAGAAGTTAAATCAGTTGTTAATTTATTAAAATCTTTCTTGAAAAAATGTTAAGTTATAAAAGATTTATTTATGTTTATTTCATTATAGCAATATTATTTTCGTACGCATTTTTTATAGACGATTCTAATAATACAATTAATTTTTTTTCAAAATTTTTTTCAGATATGAAACAAAATCATTATACTTTGTTAATTTTGTATTTATCATTATTCTCCATACTTTCTAGTTTTTTTGGTCTTTCTTATCCTCCTCTTATTATTAATGGAGCTATACTTGGAGGCTTATATGGAGCAATTATTTCATTATTCGCAATTACAATTGGAAGTTATCTTTATTATTTATATGTAAAATCTGTAGGTATATCAAACAAAATAACAATTTATTTTGAGAATAAATTTTATAATGTAAATAAATTTATAAAAAAAAATATTTTTTTTAGCTTAATTTTTTTAAGAATTTTTGGTTTTGGAGTTCCTTGGATCATACAAAATTCTATTCCAATAATTTTAAGAGTTAAAGATAAACTTTTTTTAGCTACTGCATTTTTGGGCTTAATTCCAGGAACATTGCATAGTTTTATTGCAGATGGTTTAGTGAACGTTAAAGTAAAAAATGAAATTTCGTTAAAATCTTTTTTAATTGAGGAAAAAATTGTCATACCAATAGCAATTTTTTTAATCATATTTTTTCTATCTATTTTTTTTAAAAAATATTTTTTAAAAAATAAAAAAAATTAAAGTAATTTATGAAAAAAAATTATTTAAAAAAAAATAAAATAAAAGTAGTTCTCTGTTGTTTAACTGGCATTGGAAACATAGTACTTAAAGAGCTTCTTAAAAAAAAAATTAAAATAGAAAAAATTTACACAAGAAAAGAAAAGAAAGATTTTCCTTACTTTAAATGTAAAAATATTGTTAAAGTTGCAAATAAATTAAATATTCCCGTTTCTTATGCGGATCCTAAAAATTTAAATGTTGATCTTTGTTTGGTAGCTACCTATCATAAAAAAATAATACTAAAAAAAAATAAATTTAAATTAGCGCTTAACATTCACCCTTCTTATCTACCACATTTAAAGGGAAAAGATCCAATTAAGGAAGCACTTTTAAAAAATAAGAAATATATAGGTGTATCAATACATTATTTGACCAATAAATTTGATGATGGAGATGTGATAAAACAAAAAAAAATTTTAATTAACAAAAAAGATGATAAATCATCAATTTTAAAAAAAATGCTACCTATTTACTCTAAATTTACTGCATATTTGCTTAAAAACTATTATAAATTAAATAATGGAAAATCACTTTAATTTGATTTAATTAAGCAATATGAAATTTGAAAATAGAGAAGCTCATTTAAAAAATCAATCAAGGAAAGATGATCTTGTCAAAATAGAAAAGAATCTTGTTGAACATCCTTTTCCTCCACAATTGGTTATAGAAACAACATCTGTATGTAATTACAAATGTATTCATTGTTCTCATAGAGAAATGATAAGACCACAAAAAAATATGAAAAGAGATATTTATAATAAAATTGTTGAAGAAGTTGGTAAAAAAAGTCCTCAATGTGAGATTTGGCCAACTTTTTATGGGGAAGCATTTATACTGGGTGACGAATTGTGGGACAGACTTGATTATGCAGACAAAGTAGGATGTAAAAATTTAGTTTTAAATTCAAATGGATCTTTGCTCCACCGATTTGATAATATTGATAAAGTTTTAAAATCTCCATTAAAGAGATTTATTTTAAGTTTAGACGGATTTAAAAAAGAAACATTTGAAAAAATTAGAGCGAAAGGAATTTACGATGAAGTTTATCCATCTGTAACTAAATTATGCCAAGAAAGAAAAAAAAGGGGACAAACTTATCCTACAATAACTGCTCAGTTTTCAGTTATGGAAGAGAACAAAGATGAAGTGGATGATTATAGAAAGTATTGGAATGAACAGGGAGCAGAGGTAAAAGTGAGACCTATGCTTGAATGGACTACCACCGGATCTGTAAGATCTGACACAATTATACATGACTCTGCTTTCAGGATAGCATGTCCTTGGGCAAATAATACAATGGCAATTCATCAAGATGGAAGTGCAGTCGCGTGTGCAATTGATTATGAAGGTCTGTTTAAAGTAGGCAACGTAAAAGACACTTCGGTAGAGGAACTATGGAAAAGACTTGGCGAACATCTTAGAAAGAAGCACAAAGAACACGATTGGGAAAACTTGCCAGAAATTTGCAAAGGCTGTGGAGATTGGCAAGTAGCTGGTGCTGAATATGAGAAACAAAAAGAAGATGGAACTAGACCTTTCTGGTACACAGAAAGTTAATAAAATGCAAAATTTTGGAATAAGAGAGAACGCTAAAGAGTATCCTATGATGTTAGTGCTTTCTTTTGCATACCCTTGTAATGCTCTTTGTCCCCATTGTCCTTATACTAATTCAAATATAAGAAAGGAGTATAAGGATATGCCTTATATGCCTGAAAAAATTTTTAAAAAAATTGCAGATGAAAGTGGGCCATATGGTGCTTATTTAAGAATATCTGGCGGCGGTGAACCAATGCTACACCCTCAAGCTGTAGATTTATTAATTTATGCAAAAAAAAAAGGTTGTAAAATAGGATTAATCACTAATGGCTCAAAATTTGAAGGAGATAGTCTTGAAAACTTAATTAGCTCCGAGATAGATTTAATTGAATTCTCAGTAGATGCAGATAATGAAGAAGACTATTCTATTTTTAGAAAAGGTTTAGACTGGAATCTTTTAAATAAAAATGTAAAGAGAGCGATTGATTTTAGAAATAAAATTAAAAGTAAAACAAAAATTATTGTATCAGCTGTTAACCAAAAGGGAGTTGATATTGATAGTGTCGAGGAATATTGGGTTAATAAATCAACGAATAAACAAAATTTTGGTCATAGCGCTGACTACATAATCAAAAGAAAATATTTGACTTGGGGAAATAATACTGAAATAGACCAAACAAAGTCAGCTGATCCTACACCTTACTCTGATACTAAAAATACTCCATGCCCATTCATTTTTGAAAGACTAAATATAGACTCTAGAGGAAATGTAATGGTTTGTGGATATGATATATCTGCAAATACATCTATGGGGAATGTGGAAAAAGAGAGCATAAAGGATATTTGGAATGGAGAAGGGTTTAATTTTTATAGAAAAAAACATTTAAGTAACAAAGGTAATGAAATAAGTATTTGTAATCAGTGTCCTGATTGGAAATATAGATCGTGGAACCATAATTATTGGAAAGTTGTAAAAGAAAGTAACAAAGTTTGGTTAAAAAAAATTAAAGGAATGGATTTTGAGGATGATTTCCAAGTTGAAAAATCATCCTAACTAGTGGTAGAAAATTTTTCCACTAGGCATTATTACTCTAACTTTTTGTTGTGCGATTTTATTTTTCCACCAAAATTTATTTTCAAGATACCATTTAAAAGTCTGTTTTAATCCAAAGTCTAAATTTATTTTTGGTTTCCAATTGAATTCTTTAGAAAATTTACTTAAATCACACCAATGTTGTTCAACTTGACCTGGACGATTGATAATCTTTTTAATTTTGTCTTTTGAATATTTATTTTGATTGCAAAGTTTTTTTGCGATGTCACTTACACTATAAGCTGTTCCATACCCAATATTGTACGTTTCTCCAATAATTTTTTTTTTAGTTATGAGAACTTTATAGATAGCCTCACAAGTATCACTTACATGAATAAAATCTCTTTTTGCACTACCTTTTCCGTGTATTGTCAATTTGTTGTTTTGAATTATTGATGTAACAAATCTAGGTATAACTTTTTCTAGATGTTGCCTAGGGCCATAGTTGTTAAATGGCCTTAAAATTGTAAATGGTAACCCATAGGTTTTACCATAGGAATATACTAATCTATCAGCTCCAGCTTTTGCTGCCGCATAAGGACTTAAAGGATTTAAAGGATGTTTTTCTGTAATTTTTTTTTTTTTATTTTCGCACGTTCCATAAACCTCAGATGTTGAAATATGAATAAACTTTTTGAGTTTTTTATTATTAATTGAAGCCCTTAATAAACTATCGGTGGCTAAAACATCATTTATAATAAAGTTACGACTGTCGTTGATAGATCTTGTGACATGCGTTTCAGCAGCAAAATTAACGACATATTCAAAATCAATACTTTCCAATATTTGAGTATCATCAATGTTACCTTGAATGAAATTAAAACGATTTGAGTTTCTAATATGGGAATTTATGTTATTTAGGTCCGCAGCATAATTTAAAATATCAAGACCATAAACTGTGAAATCGGTTTTTTTCAAAATTAAATCAAGAAAATTTGAACCAATAAATCCAGCAACACCTGTTATTAATACTTTCATTTTTTTTTGATTTAGATAAAACAGCTTATATGAGAACTTTAGTGGCTTTACAACCAAGTTTTTTACCCTGGAGGGGCTACTTTGATTTGATTAAGAAGTCAGATAAATTTATTTTTTATGATCATGTACAATATGACAAAAATGGATGGAGAAATAGAAATAGAATAATAATAAATAATAAAATTAAATGGTTAACAATACCTATTATTCATCAAAAATTAAATAAAGCACTACATAGTGTTAAAATATTTAACCCAGAAAAGTCATTAGAAAAAGTTATTAAAACGATTCATTTTAATTATTCCAATCATCCTAATTTTAAAAACTTCTTTCCATTAATAGAAAAAATTTTATTAAAAAAACATGATAATTTAAACGATTTAAATATTGATCTAATATTAATAATTTGTGATTATCTTAAAATTAAAATTGATCATGTTAGATCTTCATCATTTCCTAACATAGATGATAAAAATTTAAATCTAATTGAATTTTGTAAAAAATATAATTGTGATAAATATCTTTCAGGAAAGCTAGGAAAAAATTATATTAATAACTCACTTTTTTTAAACCAAAAAATATCTGTTATTTGGCATGATTTTCAAGAGACAAAATACCAGCAATTGAATAACAAAACTGAAAATTTTTTTGAAAACTTATCAGTTATTGATTATATATTTAATAAAAAAAAATGAGCATAAGCGAAAAAAAATTTAAAGAGGAAGTATCTAAAAGGGATAATATCATCTCACAGCTTAGGCAGGATAGAAATAAGATGATAATTAAATATCAAAAATTAAATCAAGATTTATTAAATATTTTCCAACAAATAGAAGAGTTAATAAATAAAAGTAATGATGAACAACTTATAAAACAATTAAAAGAACTAAAAGACAAATTTAAAGACCACTTTTAAAAGCATTTTTTAATTGATTTATGACTTGTTTATTTTTTATTAATTCATTTTTAGTAAATAGTTTAATCATACTATGTTCTTTGTTAATTTTGATTGATTCAAATTCTTTTTTATTAAGCCTAAGAAAGAAGCCAACACTTACATATTCTGTTTTTTTTTTATTTCCGCAAAAATTAGTATTGAAACAGAATTTATTAATATTAATCAGCTTTAATTTTTTTGATGCTTTTAATTTCAGCTCTTTTTTTAAAATTCTATTGCAGTTTTTTTTTATACTTTCATTTTTTTTAATAATACCTCCAATACATGCAAATTTATTTTTAGCTGGATAATTATTTCTTTTTGCTAATAAATATTTTTTTTTGTATTTAATATAAAAATCAACTGATGAAATTGGAAAAGTTTCAGCAAATTTATTAAGCAAATATCTTTTTGCCATTAATACTCCATTCTAATTAATTTTTCTTTCATTAAATTATTATTGATTTTGTTAAAAGTTTTTTTCATTTCATCAGAATTTCTTTCTGCATACTCTCTAATATAAATATAAGTGTTAATGTTTAATGTATTGGTAGTATTTTCTTTTAGATAATCTTTAAAATTTATATCTTTTTGTGTTCCAAGTATAACTTTATTGCAGTAAAATTCTGGAGCATAATCTTTTCCCATCTTCTCAACAAAAATAATTATGGTATCTCGTTTATTTTTTTTATAAATATATTCATCAATTTTAAATGGACCTGTAAACAGATTATTATAAATTTTTAAAGCCATTAAAAATTTTTATTCCACCATAACTGGTAACAATAAATTATCCATAGTATATTATTTTTCTCAAAAGAATTTTGATCTATATTTTTTGAAAGATGTTTTACTAGATTATTGTTTAAAAAATTATGTTTGTTTAAATTTTTATCATTCAAAAAAGAAATGATCATTTTTTTATTTTTTTTAATGAATAGTTGCTCAATTGGCATAACAAAACCCTCTTTCTTTCGTGTTATAAGATCATTCGGCAATATTTTAGTTAATGATTTTTTCAATATTAATTTGACAATATCATTCTGAATTTTTTGTGAACCAGGTATTTGAAAAGACAATTGTATCAAATTATTATCTAAAAATGGAGGTCTTATTTCCAAAGAATGTTGCATTGAATGAATATCCACAAAACTTAGTACTTGGTCAGCTAAAAGTGTTTTAAATTCTAAAATTAAACTTTTGTTTAAAATATCACTACATGAAATTTTTTTTAAAATATCTTTATAATAAAATTTAGTGTGCTTATAATATTTTTTATTTATCTTTGTGCTTAAAAAAGTTTTTCTAAGCTCAGAGTTAAAAGTAAAACAATCATCTTTTATTCTTAAAATTTCATCATTATTTATCCTTCCTTTAATTTTACTTATATTTCTTGGAAATTTGTAAGATCCAAAAAGTTCATCAGCGCCATCTCCAGATAAGCATGTTTTTACATGTTTCGAAATAAGTTTTGATAGGAAGTACCCTGATATTACTCCAGCAAAAGGTTGATCGAATGCTTCAAGAGCTGGTTCAATATTTTTTAAAATATTTTTTGGAGAAATAAATAATTCGTGATGATCACTTTTTATTTCTTGTGAGATTTTTCTAGCAAAAAATCTATCTTCAGCTTTATTTTTATATTCTTTTTCATAAATTAATGTAAATGTTTTTAATTTTTTTGATGTATATTTTGATGCTAATTTGCAGATTGCTGAACTATCTAGACCACCAGATAAAAATGCACCTACCTCCACATCTGACCTCATTCTTATTTTTACACTTTGATCAAGCGTATCGAAAATTTTCTTGGAATTAAATTGTATATTTAAATTATTATTTTTTGCATATTTGATATCCCAAAAAATTTTTTTCTTAATTTCGTTTTTATTTACTATTAATATTTCACCTGGTTTAACTTGGTATATATTTTTATAACTAGTGTGAGGTGATGGAATGTTTTTTAAACTAAAATAATAATTTAAAGCGTTAAAGTTTGGAGATTTTTCTACAATATTAGATTTTAATATAGATTTAATTTCTGAAGAAAAAATAAATTTTGAAGATTTTGCGTAATAAAATAAAGGTTTAATCCCACATCTATCTCTCGCCAGATATAGTATATTTTTTGTTTTATCATAAACTGCAATTGCAAACATGCCATTTAGCATTTTAAAACAATTCAATTTATACTTTTCAAACAGTTTTAATATTACTTCAGTATCTGAGTTATTTGTTCTAAAATTTGTCCCTTGGTCTATCAGTTTTTTCTTAAGTTCAATATAATTAAATATTTCACCATTAAATACCAAAATATAATTTTTATTTTCAGAGTACATTGGTTGCTTTCCTTGTCGAATATCAAGAATTGATAGTCTATTTATACCAAGGGTGCACCACTTTGTATTGAAAGATCCACTATCATCCGGACCTCTGTGTTTAATAACTTTGAGCATTTGATCTATAATATTTTTTCCATCAAAGCCAAAAACTCCAGTTATACCACACATATTTAAATTTTACTTAAACACCTCGAAATTAAATTATTTGATTGAGAATATAAATTATATTCTACGTTATTAAAATTAATGTTTTTTTCAAAATTAAAATTAAAATTCTTTTTTAATTTTTTTTCTGAGTAAATTACCAGATTTAAATTTTTTAATTCAGCAATGTCATCAACTTTGATTGATGAGTTTATTATTTTGTACAAAAATTTTCTCCTTAAATTGCATTCACGAAGTATTTTTTCTGAAAAAACACGACAATCATTAATAACAAATCTTGATTTTTTTGATAATAAATTTGCATCTAGATTCATATAGTAGCCCTTGTCATTTTCATTATTTTCCATATACAAGAGGGTAAAATCATCACAATTTCTTAAATTAATTAGATGTTTAATTAAATCATCATTTTTTTTTATATCGGTATAAAATTTTCCAATCATTTTAAATGATTGATAGCTAAATTTATTAATTCTATTCTCAAAATTGATTGCAATAAATTGACTTAGGATAATTATTGATGAGGCAAGAATAAATATTTTTTTTTTAAAAAAAGAAACATTAACTAAATATTTATTAAACATTATTGATAATAAAAAAAGAACGGAAGTGCTCAAAACCACAAATTTACTCAAGAGATAAGTATCAGAGGACCATCTCCAATAAAAAATAAAAAGAAAACAAATTGAAACAGATAAAAAATTAATCTTTTTATCTATCAAAAATTTAAATATTAAAATTATAAAAAAAATTTGATAGTAATTCAAATATGTTGGAACATCTATTATCAACAATCTTATATCTTGTATATAGTGAACTAAAATATTCTGATATAAAATATTTATAAGCACTAAAAAAATTGAGGAATAAAATATAAAATTCAAAAATAATTTTACTTTTTTTTCAAATTTTAAGTTTTCAACTAAAAATATAAATATAAAAAAAGATATTAAAAATTGAATAATTAAATATTTTGGATTCATCATTATAAAGCTTTCAGAATTCTGTAATTCGATATAATTTTTTAATATTAACAACGAGTTTTCAGCTTCATTTGAAAGAT
>MDSZ01102423.1_pt1 | contig 17539 bp, 12 predicted proteins | sample 811201 | NCBI WGS metagenome assembly MDSZ01 (sample SAMN05326647, study PRJNA326480) | marine metagenome | isolation source: seawater | place: Indian Ocean: North | collected 2010
GATATAAATAATAATGATATTTTTGATGGAGATGATACATATGATGATTGGAATCAAAATAATCAATTAGATACCTTAATATCTAGACTTGATTCTTGTTCAATAGAAATAAATACCCATAATTGTTTAGAATCAATTCATTCAATAGATACATTATATTTTAAAGAAGATTCAGATGCCTATATTTTATATGCTTCATTAGCAAGCTCTTCTTTGTACCAAGCTGTCCAATATATCTATGATAAAATTAATGATAGATGGGTATACTATCATGGTCATCGTGCTGGACCAATTAATCAATTAATTAATTTCCCAACAGGTGTAATTAATATTGGGGCAGAAACAGTAGTAACAGAGTCTTATGAAGAAGCTACATTTTTCAAATATGATATATTTACTTTTTCTACCGGCTATAGGAATTATTATCAATATTCTGATCTAACATTAGATGATCCTGTCAGAACAAATCTACGTGATCAATATGGAAATCCAGTTATGGGTGCATTTGGTAGTATGTCAGGTAGATCTAAATACTTTGAAATTATTATAGAATAATTAATCTAATATAGAATCCATATAGATTCCTGGATATTCATTATCAGTATTATTTTGATTCTGAATTTCACTCTCTATAAATCTAATAGTTAACTCTAACCTTAAAGAGATATCATCTAATTCTAATAATTTTTGTTTTTCATAAATATTCATTGGAACCATTGAAGAAATAACATTAACCAACATTTCAGTAGAAGTAATATTATTATTAATAAATTCTAAATCTATAGTTTGTCTTGAAATTCCTATTAAATCTGTAAACTTTGAAATTAACCTTTTTCTTAATTTTTCTTCATCGGATATAATTCTAGAATCATTAATTATTGATAATTCAGCTTCTCTATATAAAAAATCATTATTAAACTCTTTAATTCTCACTTTTTTTAAACCAAAAATAATGATTTCATATTGATTATTAGATAATTCTTTGCATTGATCTACATATCCTAATGTTCCAATAGAATACAAATCCGGATTATTTTCATAATCTTCCTCATAGCCAGATTTTAACAATGAAATCGTAACTAACTTTTCTTTATCAATAATACTCTCTAGCATCTGAACATACCTAGTTTCAAAGATTTTAAATCTATGTCCAGCTAAAGGAAATAAAACAAAATTGGGCAATGGAAATAGCGGTGCTTTTCCAGAAAAATCTTTTAATATTTTATCTACCTTAATCAAAATATATTACTATACTATTTTTTAACTCTCTAACTTTATAATTAGTAATTGTTACATTTTTATTTTCTAAACAAATACCTGTATCTAAATTAAATTCCCAATGATGTAAAGGACAACTAATATAACCTTTTTTAATTGCTCCTTTAATCAATGAACCACCTCTATGAGGGCATCTATTATCAAATGCATAAATTTTACCATTATACTTTATAATTGCTACAGGGACATCTTCATGAAGAATAATGTTAGTATTATTAAAATCTAATTTTTTTTTATTTATAATTAAATCATTCATTATTATTAGTTACAGAATCTATATTTCTTTTTAAGCCTGCATACTTTGTCCTTTTTATAGGGCTTTTTTTGAAAATTATTTTAAAATCATCTTCGGTTAAATTTTGCCAATCTTCAATATTTTTATTCTTTATTTCTTCTCTAGGATAAAACGAATTTTCTTTAGTTTCTTTTTCAAATTTAATATTCCAAGGGCATACTTGCTGACAAACATCACAACCATATATCCATCCATCTAAATTATTTCCTATGTCATTTTCAAAATCGCCCCTATGCTCAATAGTCATGTAAGAAATACACTTATTTGAATCTAATACATATTCTGTTAATGCATCTGTTGGACAATCATCTATACAAGCCGTACATGTTCCACATAAATCTTTTTCAAATGGTTGATCATAATCTAATTCTACATCTAAAAGCAACTCCCCTAAAAAAATCCAAGAGCCAAAATCTCTATTAATTAAATTTGTATGCTTACCTTGCCAACCCAATCCAGCTTTTTGAGCCCAAACCTTATCCATAATTGGAGAAGTATCTACACAAACTCTATATTTAACTTGTGGTATCGATTTTTGTATATATTCTAGTAATAAAAATAGTTTTCTTTTTAATACATCATGATAGTCATCACCCCATGAATAATTTGATATTTTATAATTTTCTTTTTGATTGATATCTTCATTTGTGAAATAATTTAATCCAACAGATATAACTGATTTTACTTCAGGAAAATAATTAAAAATATTTCCTCTTTCTTCTATTCTTTTTGGTATCCAATGCATTGTTGCATGATTCCCATTATCAATCCATTTTTTAAGTTTTTTTTCTTCATTTTCTAAATGATCAGCTTTTGCTATACCAATAATTGAAAAACCTAATTCAAGAGCATTTTTTTTTATTTCAGATGTATTAATCAAATTCATTTTTTATTTCAACATCATTTAATTTTAACATCATTCTATAATGAGGACCTGATTCTGGGATTAAAAATCTTTTACTTATAATGTTAAAATTTAATTTTTTATAAAAATCAAGTGCACTCTCTCTTGCATTACACCAAAAAATATCTGCATTATTATCTTTAACAATTGTAATTGCAGCTTTTAGTATTTTTTTACCATAACCCATTCTACTATAATCTTTTAATGTTGCCATCCCTCTAAATTGCCAACATTCGTAATCTGAATAATTTTCTAAATTTTGTTTTGAAAAAGAAATAATAGATATTAATGTTTGATTAATTTTCAAACCCAAATGGATTGAAACATCATCATGTGGGAATATACATGACTCTATCGTTTGTGAAGGACGAAGCATTTGGTTCCTTAAAACTCTTAATGACTTTAAATCATCAAGTAAAGAAATAGTAAAAGAATTATCAATCAACTTTTATATATTTTCTAGGTAAACCTTTGATTCAGATTGCATATTTACATCACTATTATCAAATGGAGTTAAAGTTAATATTTTTTTGAATATTTTTTCTGCTTCTTTATTAGCACTCATCTTTAAATATGTTTTTGCTAACCAGAAATAATGTCGGATTTCATCATCTTTAACATTTATTGCTTTTTTAAAAAAAAATATCGCTTGCTCATATCCACCATTCGGAGGAGTTGTATAAACCCATTCAGCTATTTTTCTTTCAAACCATGATAAATTTGCTAATTCATAATGCCATCTTCCCATTACATGATAAGTTCCATCATAGCTAGGATCCAATTCTATTGCCTTTAAAGCATATTTTTCTACTTCATATGAATTTTTAATTTTTTGTTCAGTACCCTCTAACATACCTATTTTACCAACTAGAACAGCATACCAATGATTAGCTTTAGATGAATTAGGATTTATTCTTACAGCACTCTCCACAGCTTTAAAACCCGGATAAAAATGTTTTTTATGTATGTTAATGTTATCAGTTTGGTCTGCAATTTCAAAATGTGCTCTTGCAATTCTCCATAAAATATCAACATTATTTGGGTACAACAAAATAGCATTATTAAGTTCAACTAACTCTTCATTATATTTCCCATTTAAATTTAAATTATCTGATTTTTTTGCATAATCTTGAGGATTAGATAATAAAAAATTTATAAATAATATATATAGAATGTATTGCATGAAATTTTAAAAGAATTCAGAATACATTATTTTAATTTCTCTATTTGTATATTCAGCATCTGTATTTTTACTAATATTATTAAAATTAAATTCAAATAATAAGTTTTTTGCTATTGCCCATCTAAATCCAGCATTTAAATAGCCCTTACCTTTACCAAAAGTTAGTTCATTCAAATTGATATCATCTGAACTATTATCATCATTATATGCTGCATCATATTCTAATAAAAAAGAAAAACTTCTATTAATTTCTTTATCTAATCCAAAAAACAAATTAGTTTGGCCATCATTATCATAATCATTTTCCCAAGAATTTTTACTTAGTCCACCATGGAAACCTAAATTCCCAAGTAAATTATAGTTTTTACTTATAACCAAATATATTCCCCAAGCTTTTTGATCATATCTATTTAAGATTTTCTTAATACCATTATCTAAAACTTTGCCTCTATATTCTCCCCTGCCTTGAGTATTTAGACCTAATAAAATTGCAGGCCTTTTTAAAGTTTCTTCATAAACTTGATACTTAATTTGCACTTCAGGCTTTGGCCTACTAACCTCAGGTTTTTCATCACCTATTAATTTTTGCAATCCATATGACATACCTATTGTGAAATGATCAGTTATACCAACTGCTAATTGTGGTAAAAAACCACCATTCTTTTGAAGAAGCATTTCCATTGTATATGAGCCTCGTGGTAGTGTACCACCAGTTGGGATTGAAACTAAATTCAATGGTGGGTGTGGATGTTCAATCTGAGAAAATAATATTGATGATAATATTATGAATAATAATTTTTTTTGCATAAGACACCTTATATTCTATTCTAATTTAATCTTATTTTATGTATTAACTAGTTGAATATATTGGAATAGATATATTAAATAAAAATATTATTAATAAAAATCTATTGTTCTATAGTAACATTAGTTGGAAAAATAATTTCTTTAATTTTTTCTTCGCGATTTCCTAAAAACCATACTGCGTTTAATTTATTACCATTTAAATCATAATTGACATCAAGTACTCCAGCTACTTGACCAGATAATGTATTGGCATACATTCTATCAAAAATTGACTTTCTATTTAAGTAAATTTGATTTTTATACTTTTGAATATATTCTTCATCTCCAAATTTAATTTGAGCTAAAGATAAATCTATATTATCAATAATCTTATCACCTTCAATGGTTTGTATTAAATTATTATTTTTATCATACCTATTTCTTTTTAACTCAAGTCCATCATTATTAAACCATGCTATCTCACTAGCATTAGAATTATCATCCCACTTGATTTCTACAAAACTATCATCATTAAATTTAAATAATCTATCAATATGTCCAAATTTTTGTTCAATATTTGATTCGGCAAAGTTTAAATCCATATCAAATGAATAATCTAAAAAATTCTCACCTCTTGATTCAATTTTATATATTGTAAGATTAATTAAATTGCCTTCTTGAGTTTCAATTGTTTTAACTAAATCATTATACTTATTATAGATATATTCTTTATGCTTAACTATATTTTCTTTATTATACCATATCATTTCACTAACATTAGAATATCTATCCCAGCCAACCTCTATATAGTCTCTTTTAAAATCATTTTTATCAACAATTGGAATATCCTGTAAAAAATTAATTTCATTTTTATAAAATTTATTTTTCACTATGATTCTTTTAGATTCTATTTCTTGAGCTAACAATTTTTCAATAATTTGATTTTGTTTATCTTTAAAATCATTATGTTGATCTAATTTAACAGAATCTAAAAATGAAATATAATCAGTATATTGATTATTAAATTTATCTAAAATTTTATTCATTTTATTATACTGTTTTTCCATCATGCGAGCTTGCATTTCATGTAACCTCATTTTGATAGTACTCTGTGTGATTCTTATAGGTTCATAAACTTCTTTATATCTTGGATTACGTTTTTTTACCTTGCGAAAACTTTTACCTAATGCATTTTCATATTCTTTAATTTGTTTTCTATATAAACTTTGATTTTCTTTAAATGTATCAACATTTTTATTAATAGCTAAATAAAAGGTTTCTGTAATATTTCTATAATATTCTGATCGGAGTAATGGGTTTTTAATATCTTTAGCTACTTCTTTGTATTGTAATAATAGTGATTGATCAAATAATATTTCATTACTAAAAAATGGACTTGTATAAATTCCATTTAATAATAAGCTATCCGAGTTTATATTTGCTAACTGTTCAGTAGACTTAAATCTGGCATCATCATACTTTAATATCCTGAGATAATCATTATACTCTTGTTCTCTTATATCATAAAATTCTTTTAATTCGATGTATTTTGATTTTAAGCTATCTATTTGGCTATAATAATTTTGATAAATTGATTTATGATTATCTAAATCTAAAATATAAGTTTTATAATTATAGTTATTAATTGGTTTTTCACTTAAGAATGTAAAAGTTGAACCATACTTTAACTTTCTTTCATAATTTTCAAAAGTATTTAAATAAACAATTGATAAATCATCATACTGACGCTCTAAATCATCAATATATAATGATAATGCTTCTCCTAATGCTCTATAATAAAATCCTTGAATAAATTTGTCATTTTCAGTGGATAAATTACATTTATCTTTTGACTTTTTATATATATTGCTACCAATATCACTATCTAACAAAGAATCTATATCGTATCTTAAAGAATCCGATAAATATTTACTTGTATATTCATATGAATCTATAATTGAAATATAATCAAAAATTTCATAGTTTGTCCTTCTATGTTCATAATCTTTCTCTAGGATTTTTAATACTTTTCTGAATTCTTTTAATTTCTCTTTATAATATTTTTTAGATTTAACATATTGACTAATAACTACCTGTGATTGTTTTAAAAATAATTGATTATCAATATTAGCTTTCGAAATTGTTAATGGTTTATATATCATTACTTCATCAATAGGTGGAATTATATCTGATTCAAATTTTTCATAGCCCATTTCATTTTCATAAAATTCTATTAGATTCTTCATTTTATTAATTTTATAATTAAAATCAATTTCTAAGCCTTTCGTTTTAACAGACAATGCTTCAGAAACAGCACTGTAGAATTTTGATTTTTCAAAAGGATCTTTAATTTGTTTTGCTAACTTTTTATAATTTAATAATATACTAATATCATTTTTAGGTTGCGCATCATATATTCCATTACCATTTATATCATCATATTCTTCAGCAAAATCATACTGATTATTCAAATTTGAATCGTAATAAGCCTCACCCTCATCATATTTCCCATTACCATAGGAATCTTCCCATTCACAATCATCTTCACAAATAGTTAAAGCATCATCACAATCTATAAATGTTTCTGCTAAATCATACTCTTGATTGCCGTTTAGATCTTTAAATGGCTCTTTAGATAAATATTTACTTATCTCAATAGGTAGTTTATAATCTTCTATGTATTCATTATTATCTGAAAAGAATATTACAGGAGGACCTGAAATTTTTAATTCTTGTAAATAATTTTTTTTATCTTTTAGTTGAGTTTTTGACCATTTAAATAATTTTATATATTGCATTCTCAATTGCTTTGCCTGTAGATAAGCAGATTTCATTATTTCTCTATTAATAATAGTTTCATCATTCAAGGTTATATTTTGAAATTCCTTAATTTTTCTAAATCTATTAAGAATAGAGGATCGCGTTTTGAATCCAAACTTCTTCTCTTGCTTTGCTATTGTTTTTTGAATCAATAGATTTTTATTTGTAAAATGATCTTTAAGCTGAATAGTTTTCTGGTGAAATTTTTGAGATACAGCTAAATAAAATTCTAATCTTTCATTAGCATCTTTTATTTCTTTCGCAATTAACTCAAAACGAACAAGTTGTTCCATATCATTTTCAACTGATTCTGTCAAGTATGAGCTTTTATATTCTTGTATTGGAGTGATTGTACTATCATTAACATCTAATTTAGAAGAACACCCCAAAATAAGAATATAAAACAACAATATTTTAATTATATAACTATTCATTTTTATGTATATTTATATTAAATACGAATTTATTATGGGCAGGAAATTCCCCTTAGAATATATTAAAGTATCCTATAAATAGCCATTTTTATCCGCACTTTTAACCCTCTTTTTAAAAAGGGAGGCTAATTTACAGTATTTTTTTTATAAAAAAAGAAAAAAAAAGAGTTCTTTTGTTATTTTTTTATTAAAAATCTATTTTGGAGGAAATCGAAAAATTACTGGTAAATGATCTGATACTAATTTCTCATAATTTTCATACCCACCCATATAGTCTGGTATAGGTAATGTTTGAACATAATAATTAGAATCTTTAATTAATTCTCTTGTCACTAATATATGATCAAGAAAACTAACATATGGCTCTTTTGGATATGTTACTTGCTTTGGATCATTAATAATTTCTAAGTTAACAAAATAAAATCTATCATCATCAAAAAATGATTGAAAACTATGCTCACCAGGCAAATCTCTTAAATCATCATTCCAATCACCTAAAATAATAAAATTTGAATACCCATTTTCTAATTCTTTTAATACATAGTTATGCAACATATCAGCTGCAATTTTTCTTCTTTGCAAACCTGAATCACAACATTTTGAATGAATATCTATAATACTGAGTTGCATAGAATCTTGACCACACATGTACCAAAAATCTCCTCTTAAGGGTGGACGACCTGCAAAATTATAATCATTATCAGCAAATGGCTCTACCTGACGTACTAAATGAAACATATCTTTTCTATATACAATTGCCTGCTCCATAAAAGAAGATTGATGTGAAATAATAAAATCATAATTTGGTAATAATTCCATTAATTTACTAAACCATCCAGTATACCTAATCTCTTGAAAAGCATAAATATCAGCATCTATATCCAAAATAAGCTCACCTAATGCCTTTATTGTTTCTTCCCATTCCGCAGGGAAAAATTCACAATTCCATGTTACAATTTCTATATTTTCTTCTGTATTAAATGACGGAACTTCCCAATTATCATAACTGCTATTTTTAGTATAACCACATGATTTATTTTTTGTATTTATATCATTCCAATCAATTACATTAGTATAAATTTGATTCAATGACTCCTGAACTTTTTTATCAATAAGTTTTTTCATTTTAATATGCGAGTCAAAATCATCTGATAAAGTAGTTTGAGAAACTCTCCCCTTTACTGCCGGCTCGTATCCTACAAAAATATTATTGTTTGTTTCTATATTTAAATAAAAATGGCCAAATTCAGTACCATTTCCATAATTTTGGAATGTATAAACATGTGAATTTGGATCATAAAAAGGTAAAGGATATCCTTTACTTTCTCCACCAGAAATAATTATATCAACATTTTCAGCATAATAAGCCATTTGAATAGCATTTAATGTAGTATCAGATGGGCTCCATACTTTATCATTTTCAATTCTATATCTAAAATTCTCATAAACTTTTTCTCTATCCCAAGGGACACCAGCACTTGTCAAAACTATAACCACATCAGCACCAGCTTCTTTTATTTTAGGTATCCATTCTTTTAATGCTTTAGCTTCATAATCAATTTCAATTCCCTTTAAATTTTTTGATAAAACCCAATCATTTAATGCTGAAGAGACTATACCCAAAATTCCAATATTTACATCATCTATTTTTTTGATCACGAATGGCTTTATATTAGATGAATTCAAATCACAATCATTGCATTTCAAATTTGCAGCTAAAAATGGAAACTCAGCCATTTCTATTAATTTATTTAAATTTTTAGATCCTAGAATAAAATCATATCTTCCTGGGACAATAGCATCATAGCCTAACTTATTATACCAATCAATCATAAAAGCACCACTATCTAAAGTTCCCAATGGGTTACCTTGAAAAAAATTCCCACCATCAAGCATTAATATCTCATTATTCTTCTTTAAATCATCAACATATTTATACATTGCATTTCCACCTAAAATTTTAGGCGGATATTGAGGGTTCATAAAATTAGCCATCTGCTCACCAATCACTCCATGAATATCATTAGTAGTAACTATATCAATAGATTTAATTTCGGATGATAAAATCAAAGATTGAGCAAAAAATGATATGATTATGATTTTAAAATTTAGATTCATTATATAACTAAAGATTATTTTAAATTATATGATAAAGATATAGAAAAACCTATATTAGATTCGGATATTTTTTCATATTGATCAGGATTACTTATATCTCCATCGGGTATAAATTGATCAAGATATGAATATGATATGTTGCTATAATGAACAGCAATATCAATTAACAACTGATTTATACTTTTACCATATCCAAAAGTAAAAATTGATTCATCTAAATCCCTTTGGAAAGGAGAGTTTTGATAAATCATTCCAGCCCTAATTGCTGATTCGATATTTATATATTCAATTCCAAAATGATATGTTTTTTTATCATACAGATTTACTTTGTTATTAAAAATAGAATCTATACTTGAATAATTTTGAATATCATACCCAAAGACAATACTTGCAGGAATCTCCTGCCGAGGGTTTAACATAATACCCATAGATATTTTTTCAGGGATTACATAAGCTAAACTATTTTTGTCTATTGTATTAATTTCTTCTCTACAATTTATAGAAAAAACAATATTTTTATAAAAATTTGTCTTTAACCCATAATTAATAAAGTCTCTACTTTCTAAATTAATAATACTAGTATCAGCATAAGATTCATCTGATGCTAAATTATCACTTTCTGCAAGAACAACTACTGATTTAATTTCATCTATAATAATTGAAGAATTTGAAAAAATATTCCCTGAATGAATTCTATTATAACTAAAACCAACCGAAAGATTATCAAAAATTAATAATGGATAATCTTTAATTTTTGCACCAAAACCAAAACTTAATGCATATAATAAGCCTGATGTTTTTTGAATATGATATCCAACTAATGGATCTTTATTTAAATCAAAAGATGCATCATGTACCTCTTCAACATAATTATAATTAAAATTATGAAATGGTAAATTTGATAAACCAATTACAAGATTATTATAAAAAATTGGTGATGAAATCGCTATACCATTATAAAAATTATTATCATTATTAAAAACATATGAAGCATCTGCTAAAAAATCACCAAAATAATCATGAACTTTTATACTTCTATGCTCTTTATAGCGATTCATTGAGCCCTTAAATGAGATACTGACATCTTGCAATCCTGATAATGCGGCTGGATTAGAGAAGGTCCAAAAAGCATTATCATCAACCATCATACCAGTATTCCCCATTGCATTGCCTTTTGCAGACATTATCATTGTTTCTGATGATATCAACATATTTCTAGAATGAAATGTTTGTCCAAATGAATAAGAAATAATAAAAATAAAAACATATAATAATTTAAAATACATAATCTACCTGCAATCTAAAATCAATATTATCATCTAATATATAGGGGTTACTTATTAAACTACCTTCATAATCATATGGATCAGTACTAGCACCTATAATATTTGTAAATGGATAATCACTTGTATGACTAACCTTATATCTTACAGATATTCTTTCTCCATAATGGTAAATAAAACTTATCCAAGTATGCATTGATTGAGTGTTCGATTCAAAAATTCTAAAATCTGTATCTTCAAAGCTCCAAAAGAAACCATCTATATATAATACAGAACCTTTCATTTTAAATCTATTACTAAAATTATGTATCACACTAAAACCAAAAGATTCTTCCGGAGCACCTATACCTCCTACCATCATATCATCCGAATCTCCAGTTTCTGCATTGTTAGTTAATCGGGGTCTTGGAGCAAAGCTTGTAAAATTATTGGAATATAATAACTCAATTTGATCATAACTTGATAATCTCAATCTTGCTGTAATTCTAGTTTCTCTTGAATCAAATGGGCTTGGATGATAAATATTAAATGATCCTCTACCCTGAAATTTTTGTCTAATTTTTATTCTGTAATTAAAGGCTGGTCTAAAATCAATACTAAAAACAGTTCTAAAATATTTTGTATTATCTGCAACTCTTGTCCAAGTATCCCAATTTAATGTTCCAACCATTGATCTATGGAATTGATACCTTGAAGATAAATATAAACCTTTTTCTGCTTGAGGTTGTGGATTTGCTGAATATAAATAACCATAGACAGGATCTTCTAACCAATATGTATCCTCAAAGATTGTTGTCTTATATCGTTGATAATTGGAAAAAGATCTTTGATATGGATTATCATAATCCAAAGAATAATTACGATATAATGCTAATAAATTAAAGTTATTAAACTGCAAATAAGTATTAAGGACTAAACCATAAGGTTCATTGCCTAAATTAAAGATATTATTATCTTTTGAAATCTCACCATACTCTCCTTGAATTACAACATTCTTTTTTATAAATGAAAAATCTAGACCAATTACTCTTCTAAAAGATAGAGCTTTATCCCACAAAGGTGACTCACCTGCAGAAGAATACATAGCAGCTATCTCTGGATCAGCTGAGTTACTTAAATACTGTAAATATTTTTCATCTCCAGAGTAACCTAAATCTGGGCCTCCAATAATACTCTCCAAAACCATTGGCTTCAAAACTCTATCATACAAACTCTCATAAAAAGTTACACCAATACTATAACCAGTTAAAGGAGTGAATCTAACATTACCTCCCCATGTAACTTCATTAACCGAACTTGTTAATTTGTTAAATATTTTAGTTGTATCAGCATACGCACCCCAAGGTAATCTTGGCTGCATAACAAGCAATGTAGAAAAACTTGCTACAGTTGAATCAGTTAAATCATTATTAATAATTGCATCTCTAGGATGCTTTGATATAAAAAATGACCCTCTCAATAAATCATTAGATAATTGAATACCTAATCCTCTCATTACATACTGAGAAGATCTAGAAATATCAGAATGAATACCTTCTGCCCTTTTTGTCCATTGATAGCCAGTTCTTCTTGGACTAAAATAATCTGAGCTTTCAAAGACAACACCTTGATTAAATGATGCCGTAAAATTTCCAACTACAATTCGATCTAACCTAAACCTTTCAAAATTAACTTTTTCAATAGATAGTGAATACTTCATATTGGGTATCATAGTGTATTGAAATAAATTTTTGGTTCCAAAAAAACTATTTTCAAAATAAGGCTCACCTAAATTTCTATGATGACTTGCACTAAATTTAAAGTGCTTTCCTTTTGATAAAGATATCCGTGTTAATGTTTCTGGATTTGAATTATTTGATACTTTAAAGATATCACTATCAGAGTCAGGATTATTCGTAGTAGGAACTGTTCTAATCAAACTAGAAATTCTAAAATGCAGTTCCTCTTCATTTGAATCTTCAAATAAAATAAAATCTCTTAAATTTTTATAACCATAATAGCTAATACCTGGTGAATTTTTTAACTCAAAGGTTCCATTTATATTACCTCTTTTTTTTTGAAGCATAACAGCATTTGCATCAATTGGAGTAATATTGGGTAATAGCATTATATCATCATAATTCATATTATTAATATTCATTGGTTCATAAAATCGATCTAACCATACTTCTGATAGACCTTCAGATCCACCATCAGATGATAACCAATTTTCTAATTTATATGAATTTGAAGAAATCTTTTTTTGAACATCACTAACTTTCGGTAATTCTATTATAAATATTTTTTTCAATATTTCTAACTCTTTTGAAGAAATTTCAGGGATGTCTAATAATTCATAAATTGAAGAAATATAGCCCCTATCATCTATGAAATCTATTATAGCAACTTGCTGTTCATATGTTATTGGTAAATCAACCAATTCCTCATTAGGAAAATTATTAATATTTATTTTTGATGAAGAAAAAACAATCTGAAATAAAAATACAAAAAGAAATATAATTTTCATTAATCTAATATAAAGCCAATTGAAAATTGTTGTGTAGCTGGAAGCACATGATGAGTTAGAATTGAATAATTAATATTAAAATTTGATAAAATTAATTCAAGACCTATACCTAAACGATTAGGATTAGATTGTGCACCTATATTCATAGTTATACTCTTTGAAAATTCATATTTCATACCATACTTAATCTGAATATCTTGTCCTAATAAACGATCCAAGACCAAAGAAGTCATTAATCCATTTACTGGATAATAAGCTGTTCCAATGCTTAACCTTCTTGGTAATGGTTGAGAAGATAATCCAGTTCCAACAGATTGCTGATTAAAGTTTTTAATAAATACTCCCACACGATATTTTTGTCTTAATGCTGCTTGTAAACCAATATCAATTGAGAATGTATGATCCGAACCAAGATTAATACCATCACTGCCATCTCCAGAAATACCAGCAGATTGACCTAAATCCCAATTCATTAAATTTATTGTATAACCTAATGACATTGTAGAATTCATATCTTTTAAAACAAAGAATCCCTGAGAAATTCCAAGTGTACTTTCTGATGATAATGTATTTCCATTATAATCAATAGACATTTGCTGAATTGAAATACCAAAATTCCCAAATTTTTTCTTTGAAGGAATAATTACGTCGATATTTGTATATGGTAAAAATGATTGATTGAAAATTTTAGAATAACCAAATGATACTTGAATATTGTCTAACTCTGATAATCCGGCAGGATTATGATACACACTCCAATTACCTCCCTTTTGTGCAACCACCGCACCACACAATGAAGTTCCTTCAAAACCTGTATAAGCATAATCTGATATAGATTGAGAAAATAATGATGATAATAATACTAAAAATATTATTCTTCTCATTTTAATTTTGCTCCAATAACTATAGGAGCCATTTCTATTTGAGATTTTCCTGTATTAAATCCAGTTGATTCTACATGAATTACATATGTTCCAGGCATTACCAATTCGCCTAAATGCGTTCTACCATCCCAATATTTAGTCACATATTCAGAAAAAACTAATGTAGGTATACCATCAAATAAAGTTGTAATAAAACGACCAGAAATATCAAAGATTCTAATAATTAATCTAGTATTTGTTGGAGCTGAATAAGAGTATTGTATTCTCTCTCCTATTGATGGCACAAAAGGATATGGTGATACATTTAATGATAGTGCTTGATCATCATTAATCCATTCCTCAGAAATTGTAATATCAGATTCATATTCTACCGTTACTTGCCATTCGCTATTAATATCTAATAGCTGGTCATCATCACAATATGCACCAAGCGTACCTGTAATTGTAACTTGATATCTTCCAAAAGGCGCTTCAGTTAATTTATTTAATTCAGTCGAAGTAATATCAAATCCATCTTGATATTGACTACTCACAGGCCATACAACAAAATCGATCTGACCACCAAATTCATCTTGCAAAGTAAATGAATAAGGACCATTATATGGTGTAATATCAAAATAATCTACAACAATACCCGTAGTAGTAATAGTTTCTTCATAAAGAGGACAAGACAATGCACTCGCATTACTTAAATCATATTGCCCATCACATTCAATTAGATCACCTAATTGATCATCACAATTGTTAATAATTTCTTGAATAGTCTTAGTTTGCTCAGCTAATTCATCGCATATTAAATCACTATTTACATCATTTAAACAATTCCCTTCACAATCATAATATTCTTGAGCATATTCACAGCTACCATCATTAAATGTGGCATCCTCATTATAATTACAGGCTATCTCATCTGTACAACCAAATACAAATAAAGGGTTTGAAAGTATTTCCCATGATTGAATAATATTTTCACTTGTTTCATCATGACCTGTAATACCATTTCCATCGTTTAAGACTTCATCATTTTCATTTAAATTCACTCTAACATATGCATAACTATCTTCATGCTTCATTTTATAAATCTGATTATTAACCGGAGTATCAGATACATAACCTTCAATTAATGATTTATCAATAGCTAGCTGATGTGAAATTGGATTTGAAGCATCATAATCTGCTTCGTTCCATAAAAAATAATCAACATCTTGCACTATAGAGGCAACACCATCCCAATGAAATAAAATCAAAGATTCTCTTGTATTATCCAATGCATTACCAACATTGCTAATTAATGTTCCTATATTGCCTTCAAATTGGGTATCTGCATCACCCAAAGATATATCACAATTAAAACCATAATAATTATAAAAAATATCAGCAGTACTCAATCCAACAAATAATGAATCACCAGCTAACAATGTTACATTTGGAAAATTTACAAAAAAATCAAAAGGACTACTACTCCAATAATCCTCACCAGAAACAATATTATAATACTGCTTCGTTGTACTTGTTGCATCAGTTAAATAATAATTATCAAGATTTATATTAGAATCTGTAGGGTTTTTAATAATAACCATCTCAGCTGAATCTGGAGTTATTACAATTGTTGATAATAGTAAATGATCAGCTTGAGCATACAACAAACAGATAAATGCAATCGCTATAAAAATTCTTTTTCTCAAAATCAATACTATCTATTTATCAAATTATTTTTAAAACTATGCTTTTTGTTTATAGCCGAATCAGAATTTTGCAAAGCAAAATTTAAAATTTGCTCAACTACCATTACAACATCTAGTACATCTATTGAACTATCAGAATTAATATCAGCAATACATATCTGATTTGAATCAAACTCTACAGTACTTAAAATTGCTCCAACAATCTGCACAACATCTAGAACATCAGTATTACCATCTAAATTAACATCTGCATTTGCATTACATCCATCTCCATCAACATTTATATCATCTGCATTTCTTGGAAGTATTCTATAATCTCCATAAGCATAATTCACAACCCCCGTAATAGATGATATAGTTGAACCGACTTCATAATAATCCATAGAGCCATCAAAGAAATAATCATCAATAATACTTTCACCAGTTCCATCATTAACAGTCCATTCTCCATATTCATTAGGCAAAGATATTACAGTTACATTTTCAACCTTAACAAGCATACCTTCATATTGTTCAGCGCCCAAAGAACAACCACCTTCTAAATCTGAAGTAGAAATAGATGTAGCCTCAATAATATTTCCTTGAGATAAAACTGCACTTGAAACAGCATTTGTTAATTCAGTCAAACCATAATATTCCTCAACCTCTACTGTTAATAATAACTCGTCACCAAGGCTTGGATTTATTGAATTATCATAAACATAAACACCAGAAAATAATTCAGAGTCTAAATCTTGAAAATAAAAATTTGGATTTGAACCTGGTTTAACCGCAGTAACAACTCCTGTAACTGTTACAACTTGACCTACATAAGGTGATGGATAACAATCATTATCCGATCCCTGCTCACTAGATTCTTGAATTTCTGCAACACTCATAGCACCACCAGAAATCAATACAGATACAATATCAGCACTAGATGCTCCCTCATTATCATATACCTGTAGTTCAAATTCTAAGGTCCCTTCATTTGGAGCTAAAAATGTTACAACTGGCTGATCATAATCACTCAATGAAACGATAGGTCCAGATATTTGTTCCCACACGTAAGCAATAATCTCTCCGTCAGAATCAGAAGAATTACTACCATCCAAAGTAACTAAATCTCCTTCGGAAACTACTTGATCTATACCCGCATTTGCTGTTGGAGACAAATTTGCATCTGGATCAGAAATATGAAACCCTACATTATCCCAATTATCTTGATCTAAAATCTGCCACTCACATGTATTTTCATTGGATGATGTTGACCAATCGCTACCACTAAAAATACCAGAATTTCTAACTAATGTATGATCCTTTGTTCCATCTTCTATGCCACAAACATCCCATCCATTACCTGGGTCTTCATTCCAATCACCAA
>MDSZ01260097.1_pt1 | contig 17539 bp, 15 predicted proteins | sample 811201 | NCBI WGS metagenome assembly MDSZ01 (sample SAMN05326647, study PRJNA326480) | marine metagenome | isolation source: seawater | place: Indian Ocean: North | collected 2010
CGGAAATGCAAAACTTGGTTCGGTGGTTGGAGGAAACAAAGAAGATGGCGAAAGACTTAGAAGACGTTTCCTTGATAATCTTCCATCATTTAAAAATCTTAGAGACAGAGTTGCAAGAGCGTCTACAAAAGGATACCTCAAAGGATTAGATGGTCGTAAAATATATGTACGTTCTGAACATGCCGCACTTAATACTTTATTACAAGGTGCAGGTGCTATAGTAATGAAGGAAGCCATGCGTATACTTTACGAAACTATACAAGAAAAACAATTAGACGCACATTTTGTTTGCAATGTACATGATGAATGGCAAATAGAAGTACGAGAAGATATGGCTGATGCTGTTGGTATAGCTGGTATTGAATCAATTAAAAATGCTGGTGTTGCTTTAAACTTACGGTGTCCATTAACAGGAGAATATAATGTCGGATCAAATTGGGCTGAGACTCACTAAAGAGTTATCAGATAATAGAAAAGGAGACTTCGCAGAATTTTATGCAGTCACTTGGTTGTGGGATCAAGGCTTTGATGTATTTAAAAATTGTGGTTGTGATGGGCCAATTGATATGATTGCATGGAATAAAGAAAACCATGATTTTATTCTTGTAGATGTTAAAACAATGTCACATGATCCTAGATATAAAGATAAAACTAACTGTTCTAAAGGCATATCAAGAACTCCATTCCAGAAAAAAATAGGCGTTCAATTTTTAAAGTTTGATCCTTACACTAGAAAATTGGAATTTACGGAGCATAGAACATGACTTGTCTTAATACATTAGTAGATGACATAAACAAAAGTTTGGAAGATTTATCAGACGGTACACCCCTTAATATTTCTGAAGAAGATTTAGATCTTACTTTGTCACGAATAAAAACTGCTATACTTGAATGGTCTGATCCATCAGAACGTAACTCTAATTTTAGTTTACGCATGTCTAACATTGGTAAACCTGCAAGACAGTTATGGTTTGAAAAAAATAAACCAATAGAAAATACTAGACATAGTGCAGCAACCCAAATTAAATTTCTTTATGGACATATACTTGAAGAGATTGTGTTAATGCTTGTACGTGCAGCAGGTCATACAGTAACCGATGAACAAAAGGAAGTGGAGCTAAATGGAATTAAAGGACACATGGATTGTAAAATTGATGGAGAAGTTGTTGATATTAAAACTGCATCTAAGTTTGCTTTTGCTAAATTTAAAAATGGAAATCTACATGATGATGATCCGTTTGGGTATATACCGCAGTTGGCTGCGTATGAGAAAGCAGAAGACACATGTAAAGGTGGATTCTTAGTTATAAATAAAGAAGGTGGTGATCTTTGTTTACATAAACCTGATGATTTATCTAAGCCTAATATAAATACAGTAGTATCTAATATAACAAAAGCTTTAGATTCTAAAATAATGCCGCCTGTTTGTTATGATCCTATACCTGAAGGTAAAAAAGGAAACATGAAGATACACAGAAATTGTGTTTACTGTCCGTATAAATTTGAATGTTTTAAAGATTCTAATAACGGTAAAGGTTTAAGAGTTTTTAAATATGCAAATAGACTAGAGTATTTAACTAAAATTAATGTTGAACCTCGTGTTGAAGAGATATTAAAATGAATCAAAAACAAGCAACAGCCATTAGACATAGAGCTAATGAACTTTTTGTAGAGTGGTTACAAAGTTTACTTAATAAAGAAGAAGCTTCTAAAGTATCTATAGATAACTATTGGAAGTTTCTTCCTAAACAATCTCATGTGTTTGCTAATAATCAAATATGGTTAGCAGCATATAGTCCAAGATGGGTAGCAAAAAAAATAAAAAAAATGCTACATAAAAATCCAGATTTAAATTTAAATTTGATAACTTTAAAAGATCTTAAAAAAGAAGATAAACAATGGAAACAGAAAGAGAACCCGTCCCATCTTTAGAAATTCTTATTGTTTTATGTGCTGGTTATATTACAGCAGGTGAACCTTATAATGAACAACTATTAATGGACATAAGAGAAAAATTAGATGAATACTTTATTGAACAACAAGGTACATTACATTGAAACTTAAAATTAAAAGTGGCAATAGACGTAAACGTGTACCAAGGCCAAAAGAAAAAAATTTAATTGTAGGTTATGATTCTAATTGGGAATATGAATTACATTCTGGTATCTTTAATCAATGGTCTTTTCATACAGAAAAAATTCCATACACTGTAGAACATACATATCAACCAGACTTTGTAAAACAAATAGGTGATAAAACTATTTTCTTAGAAGCTAAAGGAAGATTTTGGGATCATAATGAATACAACAAGTATGTGTGGATAGCTAAAGCATTACCGGAAGATACTGAGCTAGTATTTTTATTTGCTAATCCAGAAGCTCCGATGCCTCAAGCAACAAGAAGAAAAGATGGGACTAAAAGATCCCATTGTGAATGGGCATCTTCAAAAGGTTTTCGATGGTTTAGTGAAGATAGTATACCTGATGATTGGATAGATGTAACAAAACGAGGAAGTTTTGATGACGAGTGATAGAAAGCAAGAACGTATTGATAAATTTAATCGACATAAAAAAAAGAAAGAGCATACAAAATTTGCTGAAGGTAAATTCAAGGCTCCTAAAAAACGTAACAAATATAAACTAAACATTAACGACATAAATGATATTGAGGAGCATTAATGAAAATTACACCTTACCAACAGTACATACATAAAAGTAGATACGCACGTTATCTGCCTGACTTAAAAAGACGAGAGACTTGGGGAGAAACAGTTAATCGTTATTTAAATTTTTGGGTTGAGCGTGGAGTTAAATTTACTGACGTAGAAAAAGTAACTTTATTTGATACTATTTTTTCTATGGAAGTTATGCCTAGCATGAGAGCTTTAATGACAGCAGGTGAAGCATTAGACCGTGATAACGTAGCTGGTTTTAACTGTAGTTATATTACTATAGATAGTCCTAGAGCTTTTGACGAAATGATGTATATACTTATGTGTGGTACAGGTGTAGGTTTCAGTGTTGAACGCCAATATATTTCTAATTTACCAACCGTAGCAGAGGATTTCCATGAGACTGAAACCGTTATTCACATCGCAGATAGTAAAATTGGATGGGCGAAATCGTATAGGGAACTGGTATCGCTTTTGTATTCAGGCCAATTACCACGATGGGACGCTAGTAGAATTAGACCTTCGGGTTCCCCACTTAAAACTTTCGGAGGTAGAGCAAGTGGCCCAGAGCCTCTTATTGACCTCTTCAACTTCACAGTTAACATCTTTAAAGGAGCGTCTGGAAGAAAACTTACATCCCTTGAATGCCACGATCTTTGCTGTAAAATTGCACAGATAGTTGTAGTAGGTGGTGTACGTAGATCAGCTTTAATATCTTTAAGTAATCTTACGGACGATAGAATACGTAGAGCCAAGCATGGTCAATGGTGGGTTGATGAACCTCAACGTGCTTTGTCTAACAACTCAGCATGTTATACTGAGAAACCAGACTTTGAAGCTTTCTTAAATGAATGGAGTAGTTTATATGAATCAAGATCAGGAGAACGTGGAATCTTTAGTCGTGTCGCAAGTCAAAAACAAGCTGCAAGAAATGGCAGAAGAGATAGCGAATACGATTTTGGAACCAACCCTTGCAGCGAAATTATACTTAGACCAAACCAATTTTGCAACCTGTCAGAAGTGGTTGTCAGACCAGACGATACAGTTGAAGATCTTAAACGGAAAGTACGAAATGCAACTATCCTTGGAACTCTCCAAGCTACCCTCACAGACTTCAGATACCTTAGAAGAATCTGGGAGAAGAACACATCTGAGGAAGCACTTTTAGGTGTATCGTTAACAGGTATATTAGATAACCCTTTAATGACTTTAAAAAATAAAAACTTACCTACGGTGTTAGAATGGCTACGTAATGAAGCTATCAAGACTAACAAAGAATGGGCAGATAAATTAAATATTAATCAATCAACTGCTATTACTTGTGTTAAACCTAGTGGTACAGTATCACAGTTAGTAGATAGTGCTAGTGGAATACACGGAAGATATGCCCCGCATTATATTAGAAGAGTACGTGCCGATTCTCGTGATCCCCTTTGTACGGTGCTTGAAAATGCTGGTGTGCCATCTGAAATAGATGTTACCTCCCCCACTACTAAAGTCTTTAGCTTTCCACAACAGGCTCCTAAGAAGGCTGTGTTCGCTTCTGAGCAAACTGGAATGGAACAGTTAGAACTATGGAAAATTTATCAGGAGTATTGGTGTGAACATAAACCTAGTATTACAGTTTATTATCGGGATGATGAGTACCTTGCTATTGGCGATTGGATTTATAATAATTTTGATTCTGTATCTGGTATTTCATTTCTTCCCTATAGTGATCATACATATGAGCAAGCTCCGTATGAACAGATTACAAAAGAAGAATATGATAAACAGATAAAAGATTTCCCAACAAAATTTAATTGGGACATTGAAGAAGATACGGATGCAACAGAAGGTTCACAGACATTAGCCTGTGTAGGGACTTCATGTGAAATATAATGAAGGAACTGTTATAGGTTTTAGAATCTTAATAGATAAAGAAGGTAACTTAGTTTCTGAAAAAACTGAGTTACCTGACAAAGATATTTCTAAAGTATTTAGAACCAAAGGTGATCAATATATAATACGAACAGCCATAAGAAAAATGAAACAACACATTGATAAGATGCATAGTGAAATTGAATCAGAAATTGCTGCGACCAACACGCCCAATATTTTAAAATATTAAGGCTCCAGCTACAAAAGCTACGCAACTAGCAAGCATTGCGACTTTGTAATCATCCCAAAAGAAAATGATTTCTCTTTTAATTTTAGCTTTATCTATCTCCATTTAAACTTCTCCTATACATTTTATTTCAAGTACCCATGATCGGGGGATAACTATTTCGGCATCCCCCTCTGTTATTTCTTTCTCTTCTCCTAAAATAAAATGAGGACATATAATTATATAGTCCTCAGTATCTTCTAAGATTGTACCGCATGATATAACTATAGCAACTTTAAGGCTTTTAAGATCTTTTAATTCTCTCCAGCCCATGTTAGATCCACCAGTAGCATCTTGCCACTTAACTAAGTAGATGTCATGCATATTGCTTAATGCCTCTTGCTGTTAGCTTACCGCCTTTTCTAAAAGGAACACCTGCTTTTGTCATAAAATCTTCATGTGTTCTATCTTTAAAGACTGCATTTTTTCTTTTAGCTAAGACTAATGGCCCTATTTGATATACTTTTTCTGCTGAAACAATTGGCTTCATTGTTTCTTTATCATAAAAGAAAGAATGCCTGTATGGATTCATTCCAACTTGAATCCAATCATCACTGTTAATTAATTCTTCTGCTATTTTTCTAACGTCTTTAGGATTCATGTTTTCCCATTCACCGAACATTCTTGCTATGGTTGATTTAGTTCTATCACCTTTGGCAATCGCTAAAGCTATGTTTTTATCACTTATAAATTTAACATTATTTAAAACTGCTGTTTGTCCATAACCAATAGAACTTCCTTTCTTTCCTAAACCATCGTGTAAAGATACAATCCAAATCCCATAATTTTCATAAGCAGGAATATCTAAACGTGCAGCAATATTTGCACCGTCTTCTATCTCTAAATTTTTTCCTAATATACCAGTTTTTCTTTGATTTGATTTTAAACTTGCAGCCATTTCAAATTCACTAGGTTCTGGAGGAACTTCTTTTATTCGTTCAACTGGTAAATATAGTTTAACTTTTTCATCATATTGAAATGGTGTAAGTTGTTTATCCGCATATGCTTTAACTACATCTTTCATTTCTTCTGATTGTGGTTTTTTATATCCAACAGCTTGGGCTTTAAATTCTGTTTCAATTTTAGGTGTGAATTCAATTTCAGTTCCATCTAAATTTTTATATGTTGTTTGCTCCGTATCTATTTTATTATTTTTAAAAACATTAGAAATAATTTCACCGCCTTTTGTTTTAAAAGGTTCATAGTCTTTTAGAAATTCTTTAGCTGCTTTTGTAACTAGTCTACCTGCACCATACATTCCCCTTGCTTTTAACTTACCTCCTTTCCGTTTAAAAGCTCTAGGATCTTCTGGATCATATGACCCACCATACATGTTTTTAAATTGTTGAGGTTTGAAAAAGATATAAGACCAATGCCTGTCTTTATTAACAAACTTATTATCTATAATATATTTTTCATCTTCTTCAGGTTTAAATTTCTTTTTAATTTCTTTTAAATTTATTAAATGATCGGTGTCTGTATCTAAACTAGATTCAACATCATTTACATACTTAACTCCATCAAAACCAAAAGAGCTTATCCATTTTTGAAAGTCGTGGTTTAATTGATAAACTCCAAATCTATAAATCATTCTAGGTATAATTTGTAATCTAGGTTTTTCATCAGGATAAGACATCATATCGCCATCTTTTGGTTGTTTTGTTAGACGATCATTTTTTAACTTAACAAGTTCATGTGCTTGTATTTTTAATTCAAGTAATTTATCTCGTTGTTGTTCTGTAATTTCATATGATTTACCTAGCGTTCTTTTTATATTACGTAAGAATAGTTTTAAATCTCTACTGCTAGGATAATTATTTTCTGCTGCTGTTTCATAATCATCAGATAATAAAATTTTATTAGCTTCCCAAGACGTAGGTTCGCTATATGGAAAAATAAGAGGTTTTCTAATAATTCCATAGCCCTTCATAATTGTAAATGGTTTTACAGTTGCGTCAGGTTTTCTAAGAAACGCATACATATTATTATAATAGTTTACTTCATCTTTAGATATTGGTTTATGGTTTCTACCATCTACAGTTACTCTGTCTAAATCAAAAATAGTTCTATCAATTTTTTCTTTTTCTCTAAATCTAAAAGGCTCGTTAGGTATATCGTCAGATAACTCAGTTAATATTGGTTGACCATAATCATCTATTGGATAACCATCTGGGTGTAAAGTTTTTTCATTTCTAAAATCAGGAAGTCTTGTTTCAACATAGTCTATATGTTTATTTAATTCTTCAATATGTTTTTGTGATATTAAGCTCCACGCTTGTCCTAAAGTTCCAGCATGGGTTCCAGTTTCAGAGGCTAATCCAAATTTAGTATCCCAATCAAGGTCTGTAGCTGTAGAATAACTACGATATATCGGAACTGTTACATCAGATTGACGTTTAAGATCATCAAATGTATCTATAAACTTTCCTCCCAACTCTTCAGTTTGTTCTTCCATTGCGTTACTAGGAAACTGTTGACTAAATTTTTCTGTAAACGGATCTTTACTTATAGCTGTTCTTAATAGCTGTAATGTATTTTGTTTACCAGCACTAGAAAGTTTTTTATATCCTGTATCTCTTTCTAATTGAAATTTTATAAACTTACTTATATCATCATTTAAATCTACTTCAGGTAAGTTATCAATTATTTCAAACTCTTGAAAAATATCTGAATGATCTTTATATAAAACATTTTGTTGTATCGTTGTATCTAATGCAAAACTTCTATCATGTTCGTTTTTTAATTCTGTAAAGTATCTTGCCCTGTTTAAAAGTTGTTGTCCCTCTTCTTTTGAAAGTTTAGAAATATCTCCACCTACTTTTTCTAAAGCTGTTTTTCCTATTTCTTTATGTAAAACTTCTGAAGTATATTCATAAAGACCTTCTCGTTTTTTGTCTTGTGCTTTTTGAGACATTTGATTAATACCCATACTGTCAGCATAAGCTTCTACTTCATCTATTGTTTTAATAGCCATATCATTTACAATATTTTTTTCTAATAAACCATTAGAATGCTGTTCAATTTTATCTGTTAGATAATCTTGAAAATGTTTTCTTAATACTCTAGTCAATGCCATTTATTATTTTCCTAATTCGCCTAAAATATCTTTAGAAGACGCAAGCTCTTTCAAACTTAAACCAGCTTCCCTATCTATAGAATATAATAATTTTCTATATTCTTTCATGTTGTCTTTACCTACAATTGTATTTCCTAATCCATATAAAGGAACTTTTGTACCTACAACAGTAGTTGGCCCACGACCTAGTGTTACAATATCACCTGCTACTGGCCCTAGAAAAGCAGCAGGAATACTCCAATAGTTATTTGAATATTCAGCAGCATTAGCAGTTCTTTTTCCAGTATCATATGCATGACTTAATCCACCCCATCTTGCAGCAGCATCAACACCTATTTCAAATGGATCTTTTTCATTCCAACCTTCTCCACGATCACGAACATAATTTAAATAACCAGCAGTATAAGTCATAATCATTGCTGTAGGAATTAATTTATAAGCTGCAACACTTTTATCTCTTATTAATTGTTTAGCTGCACCTTTTAAAATAGTATTTGAAAATGCTGTTGGGTATCCCATTAACTGACCTATTAATGGATTTTGAGTATCACCACCCAATCCACTTGTAAATGCTCTAGGTTTTAAACCTGATTCTCTACCAACATCTAATATAATATTACGTGCATATCTTGATGCTCCATTTAATATATTTCTAACATACCAATCTGTTTTAACACTGGCTCCTCTTTTTTTCCATTGTAAAGCTTCATCAACATTTATTCCTAAATCAGCTAATTTATCTCTTGCGACTCTTGCTTTAGTGGATAATGTTTTACCTTCAAACTTAGCCAGTAAATCTATATTATCCATAATCATTCTTTTACCAGTAATAAAAGAAGTTGTTTGTACAAACTTTGTCCATTGATCTAATAAATTATATCTAAAAAATTTATTACTAACATTTTGCATTGTTTCATTACGTAAAGTTTCGCCAGCTAATCTATCAGCTACACTGACAGCACTCTGCTCCATAGCAATACCAAAACGCTGCATTTCTTCCCACGCTTCTTCCGCAGTTAAACCAAACCTATCTTGAAGTTGTTTATGTTGATTACCTGTAACTCTTTTAAAACTTAAATTACTTGCATCTTTAAAACCTTTTAAAGAAGTAGTTAAACCAGCTTGTCCCATGTTTAAAAATATTTCAGTAAAACTTGTTACAGTTGCTAAACCTAAATAAGCTAGACGATTAGCTAAACCATAAGCATCTCTAGCTTTTCCTGATGGATTTAAACCTTCACCTGTTATACCGTTATATAAATCTAACATTCTTTCTCTTTCAGTTCTTGATAGTTGAATCCCTTCTTTTGCAAGGTCATCTCTAATTCCATTTATCCATTTAGTTTCAAATTCTTTACTATCTTTTACACCTAAGATTCTTTTTTTAGCTAATATATTAGAAGCACTTTGAATGTATCTTAAAAAACTTTGTTGAACATCTTTATTTAAAAACTCTTGATACTTAGCATCATACTCTAGTTGATTAAATTTTCTTTTATTTAAGAAGAAACCACCACCACCAACACCACCACCAGCTAATTGATTTTGAGTGTCTAACATTTCATCTATTAATTGATAAGCTTTTACTTGATTTTTAGCTTGGCCGTCTGCTATTAAAAGATCTGCTAATCCTTTTTTATTTTTTTCTATAGCAGTACGGTTCCATTCTCTAGGAACATAATCATTTAATTTTTGAAAATTAGGATTAGCATCTTTTAATAAATCTCCTATATTACTATATAGTTGTTTTAATCTAATGGCAGTTAAGTTAACTGTTTTTGAATGTGTTTTACCTGCACTATATACTCCACGCATTGCCGCCATTAAATCATCATTAACTTCATCATCTATTTTTCTAGTAACTTCATACATGTTTTTTAAACCAGAAGTTTTTGTTACTGAAATATCATTTACGATAGATAAAAATCTCATTTTTAAACCACCGTATATATTATGTTGAGCTTCACTTAAATCTTCAACAACTCTTTTCTGTCCCGGTTTATAACCAATTTGATATTCTTTTGTAATTCTTTCTGCTAATACTTTAGCTGTAGGAGAAACATCTTCGTAAGGAGTTAAGAAAGCAGTAGCCTTACCCATAAAACCTTTAGATGAAAAAGTTGTAACAGGTTTTAACAATGCACGTTTTATATCATTTCTTTTTACTTGTCCAACTTCTTGTTGTGCAGCAGCTAATAAATCACTAGCAACTTGGTCTTGTGTGGCTTGACCTCCACCTATTTCACGAATAAATTTTTGAAAGGCTGCTGAGTCTTTTATTTGATTTTCTGTTATGTCTTTAATATCTAAAAGATCTTCGATACCTTTTAAAGTTGCAACATTTGTATTTGTACTTTCTAATAATACATCATCACCTGAAGCTACAACTGTTGAAAGCTCACCATAAAAATCATCTTGATCTTGAGTCATATCTTCTAATAATCTTGATTTATCTAAATCAGATTTATCAGCAAATAATTTATTCCACGCTGATGAAATTCCTTTACCAATAGCAGGTAACACAATTGCACCACCAACCCCTAATCCTGCACCTAATGAAGCAGCTAATGCAACATCTGTATAATCTTTTTCAGTTCTAGCATTTGTTGTTATGTCAACATTTTGTTCTAGTTCTTCAGTAAGTCCCTCTAAACCACCACCATAAATAGCTCCAGTAGTTTTAGGACTAGCTGCAAAACGTGCAGTTATTTTTTTAACTGGAGTAGCAACTACATCCTTACCTTTTTTTACAGTATTCCATGCTCTTGCTGTTGCACCTAACCCACTTACCGCAGCAGAAGAAGTTCCTCCTGTTGGTACAAAACTTATTGCAGTTAATAAACCTTCAGGGCTTGCAAGAATATCTGTCCCATAATCTTTTAGTGCTTTTTTCCATTCGGAACCACCTTTAACTTTAGCACGTTCCCATTCGCTTTTTAAAAAATTATAATCTCGTTTTACATCTTCGGGTGCATTTTCTAATTGTAAATCATCACTTAACAGTGTACTTATACGTATTGTTCTATCACGCATAAACTCTGATATATCATCGTTGCCGCCCCAAGCACCAAAGTTCCACCAGCTTTCTTTATTTTTTTCAAAATGATTTACTACATTTTCGTGAGCCTTAATAACTTTAGGATCAGAATCAAAATCTTCTATCGTAAAATCTTTTTTATACTCTCTATATTCTTCTTCTACGTTATCAAAAAAATCACTCATTTTATTTATCTTCGCCCATGTTTAAAGTACGGTCATAAATTTCAAGAAATTCCTTTAATCTTTTATTATCTCCTATTTTAAATACGTCAATTTGATTCATAAAATTAAGTATAGATATTTGTTGATGTGGGTGCATTTGTGAAAATTCAATTTTATATCTTTCTATTTTGTTGTTTAAAAAATTTTTTGTTGATTCGCTTAGTTCTTCTTCTTTTTTAATTAAACCTAAATCATCTATTGCTGCCATTATAACAATAGGATTATCATATCCATCACTTATAAAATCAAATGAATCTCTATAATATTTAGAATCTTTTGGATCATCTGGATTAAGTATACCAAGCTTTTCTTGAAACCCTCTACCAAAAACCGGAGTGCTTTTTGTTGCATTATAGTATAAGTTTAATGCCCTACCTGCAATTCCCTCTGCTTGTGAATCAGTAAAACCAACATAATCATTTTTCAAACTTTCCGTAAATAAATATAAATCTTGTCCTATTTGGTCTTTAATGTCTTGTGCTAATTTCTCATCATTACCTGCTTTTTCTTTAAGATATTCAACCATTGCTTCTCTATCTTTAGTTTGTCCTCTATTAATAAATTGTTGATAATACTGTTTTTTTAGGTTATCAGGCAACATACTAGCTTCGTGCCTAGATGTTATACGATCAGCGTTAGGATCTATATTATACATGCCAGTAGGTTTACCATTTTGATTTTTTATAATAACTTTATTTATTTCTCTACCAGTTAAATCTTTTACTTTTACTACTTCATAAGTGTTTGTATCATTCTTTGCAAATCTTTCAAACTTATCACCAAACATATTTTTAAGTGCATTACTTAATTCTGCTGATCTTGTAGCTCCTAAAGTTGGTGAGTGTTTTTTGTGAAAACTATCAAAGGCAGAAAATGTTCCTTGAATTTCACTAAGGTAAGGGTTTTCTGCTATTAATTTAGATAATGTTACATTTTCATTTCTACCTTTAAGTAAATTTATACCTTCACGTAATCTCCTAACTTCAATTGAAGATTCATTTCCTAATGCAGTATTTAATGCCGCCTTATAATTTTTTAAATTTTCACCACCTGCTGCTCTTACTTTAATTGCTTGATTATATAAATTTTGTGTGTTATTAAACAAAACATTAAAGTCTTTATCGACATGCATTTTAGATAAAGTTAATATATCCGCAGTATTAGGATTTACTACACCTTCTTGAGCTAACATGTTTTGAATTTTTGGAGCGTATACATTAGATATATAATAATTACGCCAATATCCTTTCTCACCTAGCTTACTTTGTTTTGCTTCTTCATGTAATCTAATTTGTTCATTAGCTTGAGCTAGTATTCTATTTGCATCTGCTGTTGCTGTAAGTGTCTCCTGATCATTAAAAAACTTTAAAGACTTATTACGCAATCGTTGATCCATTGTATCTTCATACAAAACTTTACCAAAATCTTTTAGAATACCCCACATTTCTTGGCTTTGTAATTTATCGTCAAGATCTTTTTGTATCTGATTATTACGTCTTTGTATACCTTCAAATACCGCAGCGGCTTTTTTACTAGCACGAACATTTTCAGGAGCTTTTATAATTTCTGCCATTTTTATTTCCTCATTGACTTAATAAACTTTTACGTTCTGACAATAAACTTTCTATTTGTGTTTGTGGAATATTTTCAATATCTTCAGCTACATCACTAGGTAAAATTCCTTCGGGTGCAGACTTTAAATTATTTTCCATATTTTCTAAATTAGTTGTTTCTATTTTTTTATTTAAAGACATTCCTTGTGTTTTACTTTCAAAGTTTTCATTTGCTTCTTCATCTTCATCTATAAATACTGGATCAAGATTAATACGTTCACATAAAGCTAAAAGCATATAAGCTAAAGGCTCTGTTAATAATAACATTAAATTAGAATCCCATTTACCTTCTGAAAATCCAGTAAATAAAATACCTTCAACAATATCCATAAGAGGTGTACGTCTTTCAAGTAAATCTATAATTTGAATATAAGTATCATTTTCAATTAAATTACCCCATAAAAATCTAATTGCTTCGTGAACATCTGTATATTCTGGAGGACGTTCAAAAGGCATTGGATTGTTTGGATCATTAGTTAATGATTGTCCCGGTATAGGAGCTAATCCTTTTTGATTTAATTTTGCTATCTCTGGATTCATTTTCTAGCCTCCGATGAAAACCTTTGCCAATCCCACCATGCTGCTGTATTACCATAAAAATTTCCATTTGCCATATTGTTTTTAAATTGCATTGCACTAAATAATGTATCATCATATAAACTACCAACTGGAGGTTGTGTAGCATCATATTGAAACTGAGATACATTATAAGTTGGAGCTTGTGGAGTTCCAAAAACTTGTTTATCTGCTAAATTACTTGCAAGGTTTGTTGCATAGGCTGTACCAAATTCTCCACCTTTTGTTTTTAAAAAACTAACAAATTTATCAGGATCATTAACTGCATCTGTCATTTCTTTAAAACTTTTACTAACATGATCTTTTATTGTACTACTAAAACTTTTAGTATCTTGTTGTAATAAACTTGGTGTAGTTGTTTTACCACCCATTTGCTCACCTAAGAAATCTTCTGCCCTTTTAAAATCAACTTTAAACTTTTTAGGATCAGCTAAATCAAAACCTTGTGAAACATCATATGAATCTATAAACTCTTTAGCAGCTTCTACATCTACTGTAGGAGCTTTACCAAATAATCCTGCACCTTCTGATGGACGCTGATACATAGTGTCTGAAAACATACCTGTTTGTTGTTTAACTGGTAAACTATCAAGACTATCTATTTTACTTGATATATCTTGAACTGTCCCTGCTATTTCATCTCCTAATTTTGTTGTTCCCTCAACAGGTTTAAAAGGGTCGTTTATAGCACGATTAATACCTTCTTCTAATTGTGCATCAAAAGCTCTTGATTCTATAGTAGATGTAAGCGTATCTTTTGAAAATAATCCTTTAGGCCCAAACAAATCCCCTTTAACATCAGTAAACATTGTTTGTAAAGATTTACCAGCATTAGAAAAACTATAAGAACTTAAATCTTTACCAATTAATTTACCAATTCCTAGTTTATCTCCAACAGCACCTAATGTATTTTTAATAGCTCCTGTTACGCCTTTAGTAATATTCCCTACTGCACCGCTTAATTTTCTACCTACATTTGCTGCAACATTTAAAAATTTACCTGCTCCATTAATAATTCCAGAAGCAACACCAGTATAATTTATCATGCCTTGAGCCAGTTTAGCAAACATACCTCCGACCCCCGGCAGGAGAAACGACATAGCTAGTTGACCAAAGACACCAATTTTACCCATAAATTTACCAAAAGATTTTACAGCTTTACGAATACGTCTACCTACACTTCTAACAAACCTAGATATAGGTTTAAAAGCTTTTTTAATAAATGATCCTATTCCCATTTGTTTCTCCTAAGTTACATTTACTACAGTTTGAGTTTGGTCTAAACCAACTGCTGTTTTAATTGCTGAAATCATACTACCAATATGATTACTTTTACCTTTTTCTCCTGCTGCTGCTTCATTACCAATTGCTGCAATGTACAACTGTGTTTGTCTTGTTTCATCGTTTTCATAAGACTGTCTAATATAAGCAGCTTCATCACGCAACTGTTGATACATAAAAGCTTGTTCTGATGCTGACATTGCAAAAGCATTTTGAACATTAATCCTATTAGATTCATTTTGTGCAGCCGTATCTGCTAATGATGAATTACGTAAATAATTTAAATACGCTTGTTCAATTTGTACTGCATTTTGCATGTTAAATTGATAACGTTGATCTTCACGTTGTCGATTAAATATATCAACTTGTTTAGCCATTTCTGCATTTGTTACAGCAACTTGTATTTCTTGTCCTGCAACCCTTGCATCTTGTTGTTCAGTTAATTGCTCATTAAATTGTTTCATTTGATTTATTGACTGTGCATTAAATTGACTTGTTTGTTGAGCTAGTTGTGTCATAAACTGATTAATTTGATTTTCACTGGTAGCATTAAATTGTCGTGCTGCATTTTGTGCAGCAACATCAGAAAGTAATACTTGTTGTTGTTGTTGACCTGTAAGCATTGCAGCTTGTTGATCATTATTTAAATTTGCCATATCCATTTGTAAAAAAGCCGCAGCATTTTGTGCTTGTAGTTTTGTATTACCAGTTAACGTAGCCACATCTAAACTTGCCATTGCTGTAGCATTTTGCATTGTTGCTTGTTGTTCAGCACTAAAATCTGCAAGTGTAGCAGACTGCATAAATTTACTATTTGCTAATTCTACTTGTTGTTCCACAGTAAACTTAGTTAAATCTATATTTGCAACTGTAGCAGCATTTTTTACGGCTCTTTGTTGATCTACATTTAATTGCGCTAAGTTCATTTGTTGTGCAATTTGAGCAGATACCGTATTTACTTGCATTGTTTTATTAAGGTTTGCAAGTTCTGTTTGTTGTGCAACATTAAGATTATCTGCACTAGCTTGATTTAATGCTGTTAAGTTTGCTAATCGCATTTGTTGTTCATTAGAAAGATTAGCTACTTCCATTTGTTGTTTAAAACCAGCGTTCTTAGCTAAGAAATCCGCTGCAACCTGCATCTCAGTTAAACGTCTTTGGTTTTCTGCCGTAACATTTTCACGTTCTGTAGTACTTTGTAATTGTAATTCAGCAAGCTCTACTTGTTGTTCATTACCTAGTTCTTGTGCATTAATAGCTTGTTGATTCTGAGCATTAAGTGTAGCAGTTTGTTGTTGGTTTTGAAGATTTTGAAGTCTTGCTACTTGTTCTCTTTCAGCAGAAGTTAATAATGCTTGTTGACTAAATTGACTTTGAAGCGTTGCCATGTTTTGTGCAAACTGTGCAGTCTGAGAAGATGCTGTTTGCCTATTAGAAAGATTAGCCATGCGTATTTGCATATCAGCAGTTGTCTGTGCAAGATTAGCTTGTTGTTGATTAGAAAGATTTTGTGCTGCTCTTGCTTGTAATGCTTGTGCATTAGATTGAGCAATTGGCATAGCACTTTGTATAATAGCATTAAAAAGAGAATCCCTTCCAACACTTGAAACATTTAACCCACGTTGCGCTAAATTGTTTTCAACAAGCTCTACAGCTGGTCTAGCCCATATAGGTACTTCTCCAGTATCCATACCAGCAAGAAGATTTTCCATTTGAGAAGATACTAAAGCTTCAGTCGGTAATGCTGCTATAGCTGCTTGTACCTCTACTGGTTGTGTATCTACCATTTCTTCAACAACAACAGGATCTTCAACAATTATAGATGTTAAATTTTCTGGTATGTTTCCAACTTGAGCAAGCATTTCTGCTGCTGCACCTTTAGCTGCTTCACCTGTAAAATTTCTAGCTTGTGCTGCATCATAACCAACAGCACTTATTATCTGTGCTGCTTGTCCTTCATCAGCTATTCCAGTTAATGCCTGTCGTTGTTGTCTTTCTGCATTAGGAGTAGCAGCTAATTCAATAGTTGCTCCAGTAACTTTATCAATCATAGCATTAGTTGAAAGATCAAAATCTACTGTTTGTGCTAGTGCTGCTTTTTCATCAAGATTTTTTCTAGTAGCTGCAATAGCTTCTTGTGTTAAACCTTGATTTTGAATAGCAGATTGAATTGCACCTTCACTTAGTTCACCTTTAGCTGCTGAAATTGCTAATGGAGAATTAGCCTGTGCAGCATCTATTTTTGCTACACCCATCCTTCTCGCTTGTGCCTGAGAAACACCAGTAATTCTTTGTGCCCTTTGACCGATATTTGGTGTAGCTTGTGGAGCAGTTATACGATCACTATCTGTTAAATAATTACCACTTATCCAATTTATAGCTTGACCTCTAGGATCACCACGTAATCCATATTGATCTCCAATAGATTCTCTATCAACTTTTTCTGCAACCATTGTTGGGGCTGTTGTATATTCAGGTGTTTGAATAGGCTGTCTTGGCCCAAAACCTGTATCACCAGTAATAACTGTTTGATTTTGTTTTGCGTCAGCATTTAGTGCTTCAGCTTCAGCCATTAAACGAGGGAACCATTCCATTTGAGCATCAGTCGCAGCTTTCCAATTATAATTATTATATTTTAATTCTGGATTACCTGTTGTTGGATTATATCGTCCTTGGACAACCATATCCTTTCCTTCAGCTGTTGTATATGCTTTTCTAAATACTAAAACATTTTGTGTTGTAGTTGCAGTAAGTGTAGGTTGTGGTTTAGTCATATTAAAAAATCTTGATTGTCGTTGTGATCTTTCTGTAGTTATATCAGGATCAGTTTCTTCATCAATTTGATTTTCAGGAACCTCATCAAATGTTTCTTCTTCTTCTTCTTTTTCTTTAGAAGGTTTAAAAGGTGGTATATA
>MDSZ01013871.1_pt1 | contig 17538 bp, 13 predicted proteins | sample 811201 | NCBI WGS metagenome assembly MDSZ01 (sample SAMN05326647, study PRJNA326480) | marine metagenome | isolation source: seawater | place: Indian Ocean: North | collected 2010
AGTAGTTAAAGAAAATAAGGAAATGAGAAATATTATAATGGATCAACAAAAACAAATGGGTGAATTAATACCAAAATTAGGTAATAATATAACAAATAATACTACAAATAATACTACAAATAATAATCAAAAATTAAATATTCAAGTATTTTTAAATACACAATGCAAAGATGCTTTAAATATGAGTGATTTTATAAAATCATTAGAAGTAAATTTAGAACAATTAAGCTTTACAACAAATAATGGATTAGCAGCTGGATTAAGTAAAACAATAATAGAAAATATGAATAAATTAAGTTTATATGAACGTCCATTGCATTGTACAGATGTTAAAAGAGAAACATTATATATAAAAGATGATGATAAGTGGACAAAAGATGATTCAAAAGAAAAAATAAAAAGTGCAATTAAAAAGACATGTAATAAGAATTATGATGCATTAGTAAATTGGAAAAATGACAATCCAGATTTTACAAATGATGATTTGAAACAAGATTATTTTAGTCATACATTATCTACAATAGGTAAATCAAATGAAAAAGTAGATACAAAAGTAATAAAAACTATATGTAAAGAAACATATGTAAAAGATTCAATAGATGAAGAATAATATAAATTAAATAAATTAAAAATTTAGTTTATTGTTTTAATTTTATTTATGTAATAATCTAAATAAAATTAAAGATTCAACTTATCTTCTCTTTTTGTTGGTCTTCTTTTTGTATGTTTTTTTCTTTTTTGTTAGTCTTTTTCTTTTTGTTGATCTTCTTTTTGTATGTCTTCTTCTTTTTGTTGGTCTTCTTTTTGTAGATCTTCTTTTTGTTTGTCTTCTTTTAGATTTTACACCACCAATATTTACTTTTAAATAACTTTCAATTTGTCTTTCCATTTGCTCCTTATTTTCATCTTTTATACGTTCTCGTCTTGCCTCCTCCGCCGCCTCCTCATTAACATATATTGAATAAGCATCTCTAAGGAGGTCTTCCACAATTGGTTTTTCTTCAGGCTTTAATTTTGAACTACTATATAATTTGATTAATGCATCTCTTAATAGATCAGAATGAGAAGCATATATGGTAATATCATTTTCTCCATCTTTAATGAATTCGGGTGTTAATTTTTTAGCTCCTGGGTCACCTTCTGGACTTGGTCTCAAATCACTAACAAGTGTGTTATAATCATCTGAGTCAGAATTGAGAAAAAATAAACTAGCAGAAGTTTCCATCCAACTATTATCAGTGTTTCTGGGATCGTCTACATATCCTTTATAAACTATTTCACCCATCTGCCCTTTACCAAGTGAACCATCTCCTAATAGTCTTTTTGCAGCCTCCACAAATTCTCCTCTTTCTATACCTACTAAATATTCTGTCATAATTTGAACTTTCTTTGGATTAGCTACTGCTGCTGGTCCATTTACTGCTGCTAATTTATTTTTTATATCTCCTTCTTTTAAACCACCACACTCTTCTAAAAATTCTTTTAAACAAGTTATAGATACATCATCTCCTGGATCAACCATTCCCCCAGGAATAGCCCATTGTCCCGTGTCTTGTGTCCTTTTTACCATAATTGTTTGGACAAATCCATCTTTTATAAAAAATATTATAGGGTCAGCGGCATAGTTACACCCCCATTGACCTAAGGCTCCTCTTCCTTTTATTCCTGTTCGTCCCATTGGATTAACTGGACGATTACATGTTGTATCTATTATAATCATCTCTTCATAAGATTTTAATTCAGATAATTTTTGTTTTGCCCATCCTTCATCTAAATAAGTATCATCTGTATCAACAAAATCTATTTCGGGACTTCTTTTTTGTTTCATATAATCTTCTTTTGATGGATAAGGATCATCATTTTTCCAAGAAATTTGGTCTTCTGATAACTTTTCTCTACTTTGTTCGGGATCACCATCATTTGGATAGGCAGGATGATTAAGTAAAGTTCCTAAAGGAGCTAGAAGTTCTCCGAATTTACCTCTAACACAAGTCTTATGTTTCCCGTAATATGAACTCCCATTTTTAAATAATTTATTTCCAAATTCTGGTTGTTTTATTAAACATTCTTTAAAGGCAGCCAAGGAAATAAAATTCTTGTTTAATCCCTTAACATATTCGGCTAAATGACCATGTTTTTCTTCATTATAAGAAGAAATATCTTCAAGAGTAACCATCATTTGAGGTGTAATTAAATCACCTCCAATCATTTTTCTACTTAAATTTCTAGTATTTTTTTTAGAAACTTTTGGCATTATTTATAATATAACTAAATATATTATTTCCATTCTGATTTCTAAACCATTGTAAAATTTTTTTTACTCCGTCTCTATACAAAATTTTATAAATCATTATTATTTACAAAAGTTTTTAATTCTTCAAAATAATCATGTTTTAAAGTATTGTTTTTAAAATTAAAGAAACTATTTATCTTCTTCTTTTTGTTGGTCTTCTTTTTGTATGTCTTCTTCTTTTTGTTGGTCTTCTTCTTTTTATACGTCTTCTTCTTTTTGTTTTAATGCTTCTACCTCCTTCCATACTTTTTTGTAATGCTGCATGACGATGAAATGAATCTTTTGCATCCTGCGCACCTTGACCACCCGGTGCATACTTCATATGCACTTGAATAAGTTTAATTATTTCATTTAAATTATCTATATTCTCTTTACTAATGTATGTTGTTCTATGATGTTGTAGTAAATGATTAGTTCCAATTTCATGATTTACATATCCATAAAATTTTTGAATACTATCAATTCCACTTTCTACTATAGCTTTAAAATTTCTAGGAAATTTTACTCCTCTATTTTTTTCTTTTTCTATGATACTGTCTATTATTTGTTCATGAGACATTTGTTCATGAGACATTATATATATTACATAATAAAAATTATAAATAATAGTAAATGTTTAATTTCAACTCTAATTTAAATTCTGATTTCAATTCTTGTTTCTAAACGATTGTAAAATTTTTTTCTTTTTTTAATTTTATAAATCATTATTACTTACAAAAGTTTTTAGTTCTTCAAAATAATCATTATTTTTATTTAAAGTATTGTTTTTAAAATCATTAATATAATTTATAAAGCATTTATGAAAGGTTTCAAAATAATTATAAGAAAAAAGTAATTGAAATAAAAATATATTTTTTTCATTTTGATTTATTAAATTAAATAATTCATAAGTTTTCATTTTTTCAGAAATAATTACTAATATTTCATTTATGTTATTATCATTTTTTAGTAATTCATAAATACTTTCTATATTTTTTTGTAAAATAAAGTCATCATATTTTAGCATATTAAAAGCTTGTAATAATTGAATTTGATAACATAAATTAGAATCTTCTTCTTTATTAAACATTTTATATGTTAAAATTAATTCATAATTATAATTAATATTATTCATATTAAAATAATATTAATATTTTTTTAATTAATATTATACTTTAACTATTAATATAAAAATTAGTGTTTGTTATCTTGACTACGAGCATATTCGCGTGCACTCATACCACCACGTTGCCATCCTTTCATTGCATCATCTTCAATACGATATGCAGTATTATTATTATATTCTTGTAATTCATTTAATAATGGATAATTTTGTTTATCGGAAAAGTTTAATTCCATAGTATTATTAACAGTTTTTTTATTTAATGCATTTTCACCACATCTTAAATTAAATTCTTTGTCAGTATCACATTCACCACGTCCTAAATATGGAACAGTTAAATATGGACGACTATTTAATATAAGTTTACATGCAGGACGACTAATATGTGTATATTTAAGCTCATTATTATCTTCAATTGTGCATCCTTTAATACCTCCTTCGTGTGCTCCTTTATAAAAAACATTAGGTTGTGCTAAAGCAAAATCAATGGCTTGATTCATAGGACATGCTGGATAAAAATTTTCTAAATGATGATTGGCTCCAGACATATTTTGTATAGTACGTTGGTCAATTGCAGTATTATCATTACCAATTCTAGACATAGAATCAAATGTATATGGATAAGCAGTTGTACTAGTAGTGTTCATTTATAATAGTTTAATATATTATTTTTTTATAATATATTAAATTTATTAAAATAAATAAACTTAATATATATTTTTTCATAATATTATTAATTTTAAATGATATTAATGTATAATATTTATTCCTAAATATTAATTTATAACTACATATTAATGTGTCTTGGTGCATTTTTTAAACATTGTTCTACATCACCATCTTTACAAGATGCCATATTTCCATAACAAAATTGTGCAAATTCTTTTTGGTTATTTGGAACATTAGTATTAGGTGTAGTATAAAATTGTCTCATTGATTGTTCAAATTGAAATTCATCAGGACTAGGTTCATTTTCATTTGATCTAAATAATTTTTCATCAATATTAGGATCTTTAAAGTTATTTTTAATAATATTTTTAACAGAATCATTTATTTGACGCTCAACTGCTTTATTATATGATGGTGCTGCTACTAATCTTTCTGGATTATCATTTATTTCTGGTAATAATATATTCATATTAGGATTTTTTGTATTAGGATTTGTAAAATTATGTTTTAAATTTTCATATATTTGTTCATTGCTAAATGATTCTTTATTTAATTTATCTAAAAATTGTAAATGTTTTTTATTTAAAATAAAATAGGTTATTACTAAAATAATTAATGTTACAATACCACTCATTAAAATATTAAGATTTTGAGTTATTAAATAACCAAAAAAAGTAAGATATATTATTAATCTTGTTATTGAATTAATTTTTTCTTCACGTGACATATTTTGACAAGGCCAAATTTGAAAAAAATTATTTTTATCAATTAAAACACTAGGATCTTTAAACCAAATATTTGTATTATTATTTAATTTATTATCTAATTTTTTTAATACACTATTATTTGATGGATCAATATTATTATTTAATGTCATTTATATATATTGTTAATTATTTTTTAGTTTTTGTTTTTTTTCTTATTATTTCTAAAGATTTAAATAATGGTTTTAATTATATTTAAATATTCGTTTAAATCGGGTTTTGGTAAATTTGAATAATCAATTAATTTTGATTCATCGCCATATGTTTGAGGTTGTAGGCTATTTACATGTAAAGGATATGGCCAATGTGATGTAGTTCTTCTTTCATTAAAATATTTTAATCTTTTTTGACTTTGAGTTTTATTATTAGCTTTTACATTTTTTGGTAAATAAGATAAATATTGTACTAATCTTTCTTCGCTATTAATTTTTCCATATTGATTTTGATGAAATGTTCTAGAATCCCAAATAACTAAATCACCAGCATTAACTTTTAAAATCTTTTTACTAGGTTTAATTAAGTTTAAATAATCAATATCAATTAAATTCCAATTTTTAGAATGACTAATATTTCTATTTTTAAAGTATTGTTCATGTAATAAATGACTTTTTTCATAAACTATTAAAGTTCGTTCTTCATTATTTGTTAAAGAAACAAAACTTTGATAACATTTTAAAGTTATTGAATTTGGTGCTTGATCGGTGTGAGTCCAAATTTTATCTTTTTTATTACAACTTTGTGGAATATAACATGATCCATCAAATGAAATGACTAATTCATTGCATTCCCAAATTTTTTTAAATATATTAATTATATTAGGACGAGTTCTTAAATACCATGCAAATTCTTGATGTCCCACTTCATGAAATTTAAAAATTCCATGTGGATCTATTGAATTATGAATGTTATCTATATTATTTATAGAATTTTTCCATTTAAAGAATAGTTCTTTTGCTTTGTTGATTTCATAATTATTCAAAACATTTGGAATTATAACATACCCATTTTGTTTAAGATTAATAATATATTTTTGTAAAAATAAATTATTAATTTGTTCTTCTAAATAGTTAATTCTTTCTACTAATTGTTCCATTTTATTTTTTATTAATAATATATGTAATAAATTTTCACAATTTTATTTTCTATTTTTTTTCTTATTATTTTTTTTAGGATTTTGTGTATTATTAGTTTGACTTGTTTCACTATTTTGATTATTATTTTTATTTTGCTGTTTTTTAATAATATCTTCAATAAAACTATTATTGTTATTGTTATTTTGTAATTCATTCATTTGTTTCATTAAAGATTCTAAATTAGAATTTAAACTATTTAAATCATTTGAATTTTCAGAATAATTTTTTTCATATTTAGTTTCACTATTATTACTTTCTTTAGTATTAGTTTTATTGAACTCAGCTTTCTTTTTCATACGTTCTTTCATTTTGCTAATTTTTATATTTTGATCCATCATATGTTGAAAAGCATTATTATTAAATTTACCACCTTTTGGTACATTTTTACCCATTGTTTTTAATATATCTTCAAAATTACCCATTCCAGGCATTGAACCCATATTTTTCATTAGACTACTTGCTTCTTCTAATAATTCACTTTCTTTAATTGAACCATCCTTTATTTTTTGATCTAATTTTGAACCAATGTTATTTACTAAATTCATTAATTTTCCTGGATTTTTAAAAAGTTTTTGAAATACATCTCCTACATTATTAATATCTTGATTTTCTAAATCAATGTCTAAATCTTTAGATGTTTCTTCTGCTAATTCTTTAGCTAATGAACCAATTTTTCCATTTATTAAATTATTAATATGATCATGAATTGTCTTACTATTAGGTATAGAATTTGCAGAAAATTCTGTATTATTAGTATTATTAGTATTATTAGTATTATTAGTATTATTAGTAAAATTATTATTTATTTCATTAAAAATATTTTCAAAATTAAATGAAATATCATTAGAATTTAATAATTCATCAATATTTAATGATATATCATTTTTTGCAAAATTTTTAAAGTCATTAAAGTTAAAATCATTAGTGTTTGATGAATTATTTGAAGAATCATTTGATGAATTATTAAATAAATTACCTAATTCATTTACAGTACTTTCAAGTTTATTTTTAAATTCTTCACCATTAATTACTTCAAAAAGTTTATTGTTTATTCCAAAAGAATCTTTATCTTGAATATTAGGTACAATAGAAAATAAAATACATTGTAAATATTTCCAAATAGTTTCTTTAATATTGCTTGTTACTATACTATCATTATATAGTTCAGAAAAATATATATTTGGAAGTAGTTCACTAGCTTCTTTATTTATAAAAAGTTCTTCATTTTGATATAAAATATCAAAAAATTTTTCAGGAAATTTTTTCATAGAAAAAGCATGTATATTTTTAATACTATTAAATAAAATTAATTCATTGTTATCATAAACTTCATTTTCTAAAATAGTTATATTATTTTCATATATTATTTTATAATCATTATTTTTAACTATAATTGTTTCAAAAATTTCATTAAATGAATTTTGTATATCATTTAATAAATCTTTTAATAATTTACCAAATTCAATAATAATTTCATTTGAAATAATAGTACTATTATTATCCATTATTAAAATAATAATAATTTATAATTTTAAGTATAAATTATTATTTAATATTTTTAAATTTAATTAATATTATTTCTATTGCTTTCATAATTTTTTAAACTGGTTTCATCTACTTTATCAGGTACATAATCATCTGGTGGAGTTTCTATTTTATCGTTATGATTAATAGTAGCATAATTATACATTTGTCTTAATCCTCCATTACCTTTAGCCGATAAATCTTCACTAGATTGATCTAAAAAACTAAAATTATCAGAAACAACTCCAGTTAGTCCATCACCTAAACTAAAAGCACTAGGTTCTCCATTAAAATTAGTTGAAATATTATTTTGTATTTCATTAATTGGTTTTAAATAAGTTTTAATAGAATCACCAAACAATACTTTATAGTTATCATTTATTAGTAATAAAGCGGGTACAGCGTTAACAGTATGTGGTAATAATAATTCTTGATTATTTTCAAGTATAATATATGTTGAATTATTTTTATTTATTCTTTTATCAATACTAATAAAATGGATATCTTTTTTTATATTTGATTTTGAAATTTCAGATAATAAATTTTTACAATTATTACAATAATTACTATAATATAAAATAGAACTCATAAATAATATATATTTATTTAATAACTATTTTTAACTAAATATATTTAAATTAAATAAAATTAAATAAAATATAAAATTGAATAAAATTTTATTAAAAAATAGTTTATATATTAAATAAATGGCATCAAAAGTAAAAATTTCTAATTTAGAAGAAAATAATAATACTTTAAAATTTTCAATTAATAATATAAATGTTAGCTATGTTAATGCTTTAAGACGTGTATTGTTATCAGAAATTCCATGTATAGTTATTAAAACAGAACCACATGAAGAAAATAATGTAAATATAATTAGTAATAAAACACGTCTTAATAATGAATTAATTAAACAACGTATAAGTAGTATTCCTATTCATATAGATGATTTAGAATCTTTTCCTATTGATGATTATATTGTAATACTTAATAAAAAAAATGATACAAATAATATTATATATGCTACATCAGAAGATTTTGAAATTAAAAATATTAAATTAGATAAAAAATTATCAAGATCTGAAGTTTCAAAAATCTTTCCACCAGATCCAATTAGTGGAGATTATATTGATATTGTGAGATTATTGCCTAATTTTAATATAGATATAGATTTAGAAGAAATAAATTTAGAATCAAAATTAACAATAAGTAATGCAAAAGATAATAATATGTTTAATGTAGTATCAACAGCATCATATGGTAATACTTTAGATACTTCAAGAATTAAAGAAGAATGGGAAACTAAAGAAAAAAGTCTTAAAGATACATATTCTAAAGAAGAAATAGAATTTTTAAAAAAAGATTGGATGTTATTAGATGCAAAAAGAATATTTATTGAAGATAGTTTTGATTTTATTATTGAAACTATTGGTATATATAGTAATTATAAATTATTAGAGTTAGCTAGTAATATTATTATTAAAAAATTGTATATTGCATTAGATTCATTTAAAGAAAATAGTGATTTAATAAGTCAATCTAATGATACTATGGAAAATACATATATTTTAACATTAGAAAATGAAGATTATACTATTGGTAAAATAATAGAATATTATTTATATAGTGTATATTTTAAAGAGAAGAAAGAGTTAAATTATATTGGATTTTTGAAAAAACATCCACATGATAAAAATAGTATTATTAAAATTAGTTTTAAAGAAATAGTTCAAAAAGATGATATTATTTTATTAATTGAAGAAAGTGTAAATCAAAGTTTAATTTTATTAAATGAAATTAGAAATTTCTTTAAAACAGATTAATACTAAGGAAATCTAGGTTTCCTTAAGATCCTTCCTAATTTGATATTTTGTTGGTTTTTTTATTTTATTACTATAAAAAATTAAATATTTAATAATATTGTTTTTATATAATATTATTAAATGGGAAATATATGTCAAATTTTTAATAAAAATTTTAATAATAATGAAATAATTACGCCAATATCAAGTACATATGTAGTACATAATAAAGTAGATATTTCTAATAATATATTAACAGATTCATCTTTAGATTATCAATTACCAAGTTATAGTGAATTATATTCAAATTATAAAAAAAGATTCATATAATACTAGTAATATGTCAAGTGCATTTTAAGGTGGAATATTAATGCAAGATATATTAGATAAAGATTAATTTACCATTACAAATGATTCATTGTTCATAATTACATCTTGAGTTTCCTCTTTGTTTACCGCGTATGTGGAGGTTTCCCCACTATAGTTAATAACAAACATTTGTTGTGATGGATGTAAATTATTGAAGTAATCAATAACAAATTTTTTATCAATATTTTTATTATTTGGTTTAAGTTCAGATTTATATTTCTCATGAAGTTTATACATATGATTTTTAAATTGAAAATCATATTCTTTTAATACTTTTTCTTTTCTAATAAAACAACTAATATAATTCATGAAAAGTTGATTAGTATATTCAAATACTTTTAACTTAAATTTATTAAAAATAAAAGTATGTTCTGGATAATAATATAAAAATTCTTTTATTTTATTTTCTTGTTTTAAACATAAATAATTATATTGTAGTTTTGGTTGATTACCTCTTAATTTACGTACATTTTCATAATTGTTATTTCTTAATTTACTACGAGTTCCATCTTCATTATAAATCATACAACCAACACAATAATATGGAATCTCTTTACTTGTATAATAATTTTTAACACTATCAAAATTATCAGTAATAGGATATTTATTAATAAATTTAACTCCTGTATTTAAAAATATATATGGTACACTACTAATAAAATTTTGTAAATTTAATTCTTTAATAATGGCTTTTTTTTCATCTATTTTATTAATTATTTCATAAATTTTAATTAAATAAATAGTTGGCATAGTAATAGGTGTAACAATTCGATTAAATGGATGTTGTAAAATAAAAGTATAAGTGTATTTTCTATCTAATGTATTTAAATCAAAATTATTTAAATTACATGCTTCAAAAAACATAGATCTAAATGTATAATTTACTTTATTACTATTATTGTTATCATTTGTATTAGTAGTATTAAAATAATTATATGTTTTAACATCATTAAAAAAAAGAATATTACCTCCAACTGTAGATTTAGTTGCAATTTCCCATGTTTCATTAATTACATCATAAAAAACATTTATCATTGTTCCATCAATAAAATCTTCTACCCATGAATTATTTATATTATATTTTTCTATAAATTTATCATAATTTATAGATTTAGCAGGACTATAACAAATAAGTTTATCATTTTTTATAATAACAGATCTATATTTTGATAATGTATTAAAATAATCTTCATTATCTTTATATTTATTAAGTGTTTCTTTATTATATTTTATAATATTGTATTCATTATTATTAAATGTATATTTTTTATTAATAAATTTTTCAGAATCATTGTAATCATTATTTAAATCTAATTCATATATATTTGTATACATAATAATGCTAATAATATTTATAAATAATCTTTAATTTAATTTAATAAATATATAATTATTATATATTTATTAATAATAAATATATTATAATTATAGTATAAGTATAAATATAATGACAAGTAAAGTTAATTCTAATAATATAAATTTACAATTAGGTGATATAATTAAAATAGACGCACCTTCAAATATAAATTTACATAATAAAATATTTATTATAGATTACATAAATGAGAAAAAAATTAATTTAAAAAATGATGAAACATCTTTAACATTAGAATTTAAAGATAATGTATTTTTAGAAGAATCTATTAAAAAGATAGACTTATTATTTAGAAATGATTCTCCCAGTTATATTCAACAAAATAATATAAAAATAGATAAAATAATAAGTATATATTTTGGTGGCAAATTACCATTTATTTTAAATGCTAGAATTGTAAATATAGAAGATGATATGATAGAAATACAATCAATACCTGATAAAAAGATTTATTATATAGATTTTGCATATAGCGGCATTCCTGAAAATTTAAATATTGAAAAAATAATTTTAAGATCAAGTGAAGAAGATATTAGTGAATTTAAAAAAGACGAAAGCAATAAAATAGATGATGAGTTAGTTAAAGATGAATTAGGTTCACAAAATTTAAAAGATTATGATGATGATTTTTTAGTAAATGATTATAATGATTTTAATGAAATTATATTAGATAATATAGAATTTGGAGAGAAAACAGAAGAAATTTTTTATAGTGTTGAAGTGCCAGATAATGAGAAACGTTATTTATTAGAAGAACAATTAGAGGATTATTTAGATAATAATTTAAATGCAATAAAAAAAGAATATTTAGATGATAATATTAAAGAACAAATACTTTTAGAAGCTAAAAGATTTAAAGAATTAAGGAACTTATATTCTGATTTTGATTTAAATAATATTCCATCAATGAAAGAAGAAAAAACTATATATTATAAACCATTAAAAGAACATTTATTAAATTTAAATAAAAAATATTATTGGTTAATGCCTATTGGTTTGTATAAAAGAAATATTTTTCTAGATACTATTGATGATGAAATTGATACTAATTATAATAAAAATGAAATAGGCAAATATATAGAAGATTTAAATAATATTAATGAAAAATGGAGAAAAAAAACATCAAAAGATTCATTATATACTTATGAAAAATATATAAATGAAATATACTCCCTTTTTGATAATAATGTAAATATATACAATGAATTAAAAACATTAAATAGTGATATGCATATATTGAATGATAATTTTGATGATTATAATAGTTTTGTAATAAACAATGGAAAACTTATGAAAAAACCATTTATTATAGATCATTTTGGTAGTAATATAAAAACAAAATATAGTGATGAAATTGGTAATAAAAAGAAATATAAGTTAAAAAATTTAATAGAAGATACTAAAATAACTATTGGTGGATTTTTAACATTACCAAAACAAGTTATGAATTTTTCAAAAATAAATTTAGATTATACTTCTTTGTATGAAAAAACTCATTTAAATTTAAATTTTATTAATTATTTTAATATATTAAATAAAAATACTAATATAAATAATTTTATTATAGATGATTATAGTAATGAACAATTTATAAATACTAATAATAATATATACAAAGAAAATGAATTATTTAATAATATAAATAGTTTTTATATTAATTCAATAGAATCAGCTAGTTATCCAATTTATTATAATCATTTATTAGAATCATTTATTCCAACTAACAATAAAATAATAAATTTTTTAAATATTGATAAAAAATATATAAATAATAGTATTTTAAATAATGATTTACAAGTATTTAACATTTCATTAAATACTTTAAATAATGAAGATTATAATATTATAAGAAATTTATTAAATAATAATGTAAGTGATTATATAAAAAATATAGAAATTAATAAAAATTTATTATCTAATTTAGTTAGTGAATTAAATAGTGATAATAATGAATATTTAAAAACTATATATAAAAATTCTTTTAATTTAATTTCAAAAGAATTAAAAGAAGAATTATTTAAAAATTATAATATTAATGAAGATTTATATAATGATGTAGAATTATATAGTTATTTTATAGAAATTGATGGTGGAGCCTTTTTATTTAATAATTTGAATAAAACTATAATGGATCTTATTGTTTCTAATTTATTAGATAATTTCATTAAACAAAAAGATAAAACTATTAAAGAAGATGAAAAAGTAGAATCATCTGAGTGTGAAAAATATTTTTTAAGTAAAAAATACAAATCTATTGATGAATTAAATGATGATAATAATAAATTAATTTATTTTGATGTAATTTATGACAATACATATTATGGTTTAATAAATGAATATAACAATGAAAAAGAAACAATGGATTCAAAAGAATTTTTAAATTTTTTAAAAAATGAAATAGAAAGTAAGATGAATATGACAAAAGAAAAAGCAGTGAGAGAAGCAAAAGCAATTATAAATGAAAAAAAAGAAGTAATTGATGGAGATTATTGTTTGTTAGTTGATAAAACAAATAATAAAAATGTTATTTTTATTAGAGAAAATAATGTATGGATTATTGATGAAAAATTCAAAGATAATTTTTATATAGATTCAAATAAAATTTTTTGTGATTCCAATAAAGAATGTTTATATAAAGATGATAGATGTGTTGATAAATCAAAAGTTATAAATAAAACAATGAAACAAGATGTTGATGAAATACTCAAAACATTTAATATAGAATATGATATAAGTGTTGAAGATATAAAGAAAAAATTAAATACTAGTTATGAAAATGCAAATAAATATTTAAATAATATATTAAAAATAAGAAAAGAAAAAACACATTATGTTAATAATATATTAAAAAAACATAACAATATTTTGGATGATTTAAAAATAATTAGTTCTCCATATGAAAGTTTGAGAGATAGTATATTAAATTATCCAGATTTTAGTAAAAAACAAATTTTTATTAAAACTTTTTGTTTAAGATTAACAAGAAGTTCAATAAATGATGAAGACAATAATTGGTTATATTGTATTAAAACAGGAATAAAACTAATGCCAGCTTTTTTATTAAAATTAGCAAATGTATTTTTAAGTAAAGGAGATTATTTGTTAGAATTAGATACTATATGTGCTAATCAAGGTACAATAAGTGATGATAGTAATTATTGGGTAGATAAATATAGTGGTTATATTATTAAAAATATAGATTTTAGTAGTGATGAAGGATATGATGAAAAAGGATTTAAATTAAATACAAAAGAATTAATAGATGAATTTAATATATTTAATGAAAAAAAAGAAAGTATTAACAGCTCCATAACAATGATTAAATATGTAATAAATGGTATAACAAACAATATGAATATTAATTTAGAAAATCATATTGAGTTTATAATGCAAAATGTATTTAAATTAATTAACAAAACTTTACCTTCAAAAGCACAATATGAAAAACTGATATTAGAAACTGCAAAAAAAGAAGGTAAATCTAAAAAATTACCAGATTATGAAGAAACATATAATTTATCATTATTAGTATTAACATTAACTTTTATTAGTATTTGCATATTAATAAATATTCCAAATATAACTACAAAAAAAACTTTTCCAGGTTGTGTTAAATATTTGCATGGTTATCCGTTAACAGATGATAATAAAAATATAGTTTATATTGCATGTGTTGCAAGTAAAATGAAAAGTTCAATAAAACCATGGAATAGTATATTAAAAATAAATGAAAGTGTGTTAGTTAAAAAAATAATGAATATTATAGAGAAATTTATATTATCAAATAAAGATATTGTTGAATTATTAGAATTAAAGAAGGAGTATCTTAAGTCATATGACTCTCAAAGTGCAGATAGTGAAAATAATAAAGAAATAAATTGGCATAATTTTTATCCACCTTTAAAATTAATAACTATAGATCCAAAAGAAATATTACCTTTAAGTAGTGATTTTAATGATAGTATATTAGAAAATATTAAAAAAGGAAAAATTAATAATGATTATGATACGTTAAAATCAAAAATGATGTTTTTAAGCATGAGTATAATAGAAAGTATAGAATTAATTATTGAAAAACAAGCAATTATATTGGAAAATAATAATGGAGTACCATTTATAGAAAATTCATGTTGTTATGATGAAAAAAATATATATAAATTTTTGAATAATCATGATAAAACTATAAATGAAAAAAATAGTTTATTAAATGTTTATAACATATTAAAAGCAGGATTAATTGAATTAAATAAATCAGTTATTATTTATGATATTAAAAATAGAAGATTTAATTATCCAAAAATAGATAATTATTTTAATGAAAATACAATATATAAATCTTTTGTTTATTATTGTAATTTTAATAATAATTTACCAATTGATGATGAATTAAAAGCAATATGTTTAGATAAACCAAGTGAAGATTATAAAGATATGAACATTATTGATATAATAAGTAATTTAAAATCACAAGGTAAAAATTATGATAAAACAAGTTTTGAAGATTTATTAAATTTGATTAATAAAAGAAATATGAATGCTTTAACTAATAAAAGTAACATATCTAATTTTGAAATTATTAGAAATATTATTACTATTTACACTAGTAATGAAGGTGAAAAAAATTATGAAACATTAACTACAAAAATAGAGGAACTTTTAGATAGTTATAGTTTATTAAATGATGGTTCAAGTAGTGGTTCATTAAACAGAGAAATAAAAAATTATTTAATTTCTAATAATAATATAATTAAAAATAGTTTATTAGGAAAATTTAAAACAATAACTTCATTAACTAAATTAAATTTTAAAACATTAGAAGAATCATTAAATATTAAATTTACAATAAATGATCATCATTTTGTATTGAATTATTTAAAAAACTTAACAAATATTTTTCCAAATATAATAACTAATAAAAATATAAATTACAATGATGTACCAAAACATTGGAATTTATCTGAAGTGCATAATAATGATATATTTAATATTTTAAAAAAATATTATTTACCTGTTATGAGTTTAAATGTTTTTCCAGAATTTAATAAAATATTTGAATTATTGAATACTAGGAGTAAAATTTTAATAGATTTAATAAATAATATATATTATAAAAATAATATTATAATAAAAAGTTATAAAAAGACTAGTACTCTTTATAGTGTTTTTGATGAAGTATTTATAGAAAATTTATATAAATTTATATTTTTAAATATTATACATGATATATTAGATATTGCAAATTCAGATGAATTTTTAATTTCAATAAGTTCTGATTCTAATAAAAATACTATAAATCAGGATATTATAAATTATTTATTAACATTCTTTAATATTATGAATCAGCACTATAAATTAATAAATAATTCTTATAATAAAGTAAGACAAAATATTTTAATAGCAAAAGAAAAAGAAAAAGATTTAATAACAGAATATTTAAAAGATTTATCACAAGAAGAACGAGATATTGAAACAATTTTTAAAAATAATAAATTAGAAAAATGGAGCAAAGGTTTACAAAAAGGTCTTACACAATATGTTAAAGAAAACTATGATGAAGAAAGAGCAGAATTAGAAAAACAAGCAATAAAAGAACAAATGCTAAAAAAACAAAGCAATGTTACTGATATGAATAAAGAAATTTACAAAATGGATATTGAAGAAGAAATGGCAAATACACAAGAAATAGAAGATGAAGAATATAATATGAATAATATACCAGATGATGATGATTTTGATAGTGATTATGAATATGATTAAAAAATATGTTAATAAAAAAAATTGATTTTTAAAAATATTTAAAGATTTTAGTATATTATAAAATATATATTATGCAAACTACAATGATCATGATGATGTTTATCATGTCCAATGCTCTCATTATGAAAACTCCTGTAATTAAAACATTTAAATATGTTGGTTCAACTCCTCCAATTGAAAATTTTGATCCACTAAATATTCTTAAAAATAAGAGTGAAAATCGTGTAAAATTTACCCGTGAAGCTGAACTTCAACATGGTCGTGCTGCAATGCTAGCAACAGCAGTTATTCCATTTCTTGAACTAATGGATAAAGATGATTCTATGCTTGGTATTAATTATTTAGCATCTATGGATGTTTATCATCAAGCACCATTCTGGCTAGGAGTTGCTTCATATGAACTACTGCGCATGGGACGTGGCTGGGTTAATCCATTTCAAACACAAACAACATTTATGCTTAAAGAAGATTATCAGCCTGGAAATATCTTTAATGTTAATGTTAGTCTAGTTAGTGATGATCTATTAAATAAAGAACTTAACAATGGACGTCTAGCTATGATTGGATTTATGGGAATGCTTGGTCAAGAACTTGCTACACATCAAAATGTATTTTAGAAAAATAGAAAAATAGAAAAATAGAAAAATAGAAAAATAGAAAAATAGAAAAATAGAAAAATTTTATGATTAAATAGTAAAAATTAATATTATATTTTTCTTTATATAATATTAATTATGCTTAAACAAT
>MDSZ01044545.1_pt1 | contig 17538 bp, 15 predicted proteins | sample 811201 | NCBI WGS metagenome assembly MDSZ01 (sample SAMN05326647, study PRJNA326480) | marine metagenome | isolation source: seawater | place: Indian Ocean: North | collected 2010
ATATTTAAAAGAAATAGAATATAAAGATAAAATTCCTGAAAATATTGCAACACCACTATATGTTTCATTAATCTGTGATACAGGTTCATTTAAATATGAGAATACAACTACCGATACCCATATTATGGCGGCAAATTTAATTGATTCTGGTGTAGATTCTTATTCTATTCAAAAGAAAATTTATGATGCAAACACCTTAGCTCATGTAGAATTATTAGGATATGTTATACGTAATCTTAATTTTGCAAATGATAGGCAGGTAGTATGGTCCTATTTAGATGATCAAATTTTACAAAAATACAATGCTACATCAGATGATTTGGATGGTATTACTGATTATATGCGTGCAATAGATACGGTGGAAGTAGCTTTTTTGATTAGAAAAGTAAGTACAAATGATGTGAAGCTTAATTTTAGATCTCAAGATGTTGTTATTAATGATATTGCTTCAATTTTTAAAGGTGGTGGTCATAAATATGCTGCAGGTGCCTATGTAAGGGATGGAAATGTAGAAAGCATTAAAAGAATTATTTTAAAAGAATTAGATAAGAAAATACAATAAAATGTCAATAAAAAATGATAAATGGATTGAAAAAATGTCTAATGATATGAGTATGATTAGCCCTTTTCAATCTAAACAAATTCGTAAAGGAATAATATCATACGGAGTTTCATCATACGGATATGATATTAGAGTTGCAGATGAATATAAAATTTTTACTAATGTTAACAATAGTATAGTTGACCCAAAAAACTTTGATGAGAATTCATTTGTGAATTTTAAAGGTGATACTTGTATTGTTCCACCAAATAGTTTTGCTTTGGCTAGAAGTGTAGAATATTTTAAAATTCCAAGATCAGTATTAACTATTTGCGTAGGGAAATCAACCTATGCAAGATGTGGTATAATAGTGAATGTTACTCCATTTGAACCTGAATGGGAGGGTAATGTTACGCTAGAAATTTCAAATACTACACCTCTACCTGCAAAAATTTATTCAAACGAAGGAATTTCTCAAGTTCTATTTTTTGAAAGCGATGAAGAATGTTTAACTTCTTATAAAGATAAATCAGGTAAGTATCAAGGGCAAAAAAATATAACATTGCCTAGGATGGAAAATAAATAATTGAATGAAAATATATATTGCTAAGGATGCTGGATATTGTTTTGGTGTTCGTGATGCTGTTAATCTAGCATACGATACTGCTAAAAAACATAAATCTGTTTATATGCTTGGTGATATTGTTCATAATGAAAAAGTTGTGGAAGATCTCGAAAAAGTAGGTACTAAAGTTGTTTCTGATCTATCTGAGATTCCGAAAGATAAGCCAATATTATTCAGAGCTCACGGTACAACTACTGATGTATGGGACAAGGCAAAAAAAGAGAATAGAAATATAATTGATGCTACATGCCCTCTTGTTCACGATATTCATGAGGAAGTAAGAAAACTTGAAAAAGAGGGGCGAAGAATTATAATTATTGGTGATCATGGACATGATGAAGTAACAGGTATAGCTAGCCAAGTAAAAAAACCTATAATAATTTCTAATATAGAAGAAGCACAAAATTATAGAGGTATAAAAAAAGCAGGAGTTGTAAGTCAGTCTACACAGTCTATTGAAAATGTTCAGGAAATAATTAATATTTTAATGACTAAAGTATATGATTTAAATTTTATTAATACTATTTGCTATCCGACAAAAAGGAATCAGGAGCAAATTAAAGAATTAGCTAAGAAATGTGATATAATGTTAATTATAGGTTCATTTACAAGCGCAAATTCAAAGCGTTTGACTATGTTGTCTAAGATTATAAATAATAATACATACCAAGTTACGAGTAAAAAAGATTTAAATAAAAATTGGTTTGTAGATGTAAAAAGTGTTGGAATTTCAGCAGGAGCATCAACACCAGATTATTTAATTGAAGAAGTAAAAAATGAAATTAAGGAATATAATAATGACTAAAGAAAAAGGAATGAATATTAATATTGGTTTAGCAGAAATGTTAAAAGGTGGAGTTATTATGGATGTAACAAACGCCAAGCAAGCTAAAATTGCTGAAGATGCTGGTGCTGTTGCTGTTATGGCGCTTGAACGTATTCCATCTGATATTAGAAAAGATGGTGGTATATCTAGAATGTCTGATCCGCAGATGATTATGGAAATTCAAAAGTCTGTAACAATTCCTGTAATGGCTAAATGTAGAATTGGTCATTTTGTTGAAGCACAAATTTTAGAATCAATTGGAGTTGATTTTATTGATGAAAGTGAGGTATTAACTCCTGCAGATAATACTAACCATATTTTTAAAGATGATTTTAAGGTACCATTTGTTTGTGGTGCAAAAAACTTAGGGGAAGCGCTACGTCGAATTGGTGAAGGTGCATCACTAATGCGAACTAAAGGTGAGGCAGGTTCTGGAAATATAGTAGAAGCAGTAAAGCATATGAGATCAATCACTAATGAAATTAACTATTTAACAACACTAGACAATAATCAGTTGATGTCTGAATCTAAGAAAATGGGTGCACCTTTTAGCTTGGTTCAATATGTATCTCAAAATAAAAAACTTCCAGTCCCTAATTTCAGTGCAGGAGGAATAGCTACTCCAGCAGATGCTGCTCTAATGATGCAATTAGGTGCGGAGTCTGTTTTTGTTGGTTCTGGTATATTTAAATCAGAGGATCCTGAAAATAGAGCAAAATCAATTGTTGAGGCAACAACATATTATGAAGATGCATCAAAGTTGGCTAAGGTTTCTACTGGATTAAAAGATGCTATGAAAGGGTTGGATTTGTCTGAAATTCCCGAGGAACAAATGTTGCAAAATAGAGGATGGTAGTAGTTGTTAAATATTGGCATATTAGCATTGCAAGGAGCTTTTTTAAAGCATAAACAAATGTTAGATACTTTAAAAGTATCTAATCAATATGTAAAATATAGTGATGATTTAAATAAATGTGATGGGCTTATTATCCCAGGAGGTGAATCAACTACACTATCTAAAATAATAAATAAAAACAACCTTTATGATTCACTTTACGAATATGGAAGACAAAAATATATTTTTGGAACATGTGCAGGATTAATTATGCTTTCTAATATAAAAGATAACCATGTAAAACCATTAAATATATTAGATTTAGAAATACAAAGAAATGCATGGGGGAGTCAAATAAACTCATTCAATAAAAAAATTCAACTTAATAATTTTAAAAAAAAATATTTTAATGGTATTTTTATTAGAGCCCCTAAAATTAATAAAATAAATGATAAAAAAATTAAAGTTTTATCTAGCTTAAACAAAAAACCTGTTTTAATAAAATATAAAAGTATTTTAGGAGCCACATTTCATCCAGAATTAACTGATGATCTATTGATCCATGAATATTTTATAAATATGATTTATGAAAAAAAATAAAATTCTACCTTATATAAATTCTCCTAGTGATCTTAAAAACAAATCTTTTGATGATTTAAACGAATTATCTATTGATATAGCTGAGCATATTAAAAATGTTGTTCAAAAACTTGGTGGTCATTATTCATCACCTTTAGGTGTTGTTGATTTAACATTAGCATTGCATTATGTCTATAATTCTCCAGATGATAAATTAGTATGGGATGTTGGTCATCAAGCCTATGCACATAAAATTATAACAGGCAGAAGAGACCAATTTGTAAATTTAAGAACAAAGGACGGTATTAGTGGTTTTCTTAAAAGAGATGAAAGTGAGCATGATATTTTTGGTGCAGGACATGCAAGTACATCTATATCAGCTGCACTAGGATTAGCTCATGCTAGAGATAAAAAAAATGAAAATAATAGTATTGTAGCAATTATTGGTGATGGTGCAGCTACAGGTGGCATGGCATTTGAAGGCTTAAACAATTTAGGGTTTCATAGAACTCAATTAACAGTCGTATTAAATGACAATTCCATGTCAATATCTGATAGCGTAGGTGCCTTATCACGATATTTAACTAAGGTTGTTACTAATCCTACATATAACCGAATAAGAAATGATATATGGAACTTGTCAGGAAAACTATCAGATTCTGAAAACAATATAATTCGAAAATTGCTTAGAAAAACTGAAGAAGGAATTAAAGGTTTACTTACACCAGGAATTTTATTTGAAGAGCTTGGTTTAAGATATATTGGACCTGTTGATGGAACAAATATTAAAGATATGGTTGATGTTTTTAATAGTGTTAAAAAAATGAAAAATCCAGTTCTAGTACATGTGCATACTAAAAAAGGGAAAGGTTGTCCAGATGCGGAAAAAAATTCAATAAAATATTATAGTATGTCACCCAAAAGTAGTACAAAGAAAACTATACCAACATACTCAAAAGTATTTGGAAAGTCACTATTATCATTGGCAAAAGATTATGATTTTAATTGCGTGACAGCTGCTATGGAAATTGGAACTGGAATGGATGATTTTACAAAACAATATCCAGATAGATATATTGATGTTGGGATAGCTGAAGAGCATGCTGTTACATATGCAGCAGGCCTATCTGCAGGTGGAATATTACCAATAGTTGCAATATATTCAACATTTATGCAAAGAGCATATGATCAAATTTTTCATGATTGTTTATTGCAAAATTTACCAATAATTCTATGTATGGATAGGGCAGGTGTCGTTGGACCAGATGGTCCTACACATCATGGTTTGTATGATATAGCATTTTTAAGAACATTACCTAATATAATTATTACAGCGCCTAAAGATGGAAAAGAATTGCATAATCTAATGAAAACAGGTATAGAATCTAAGGCACCATTTTCAATTAGATATCCTAAGGGTAGTTCGATTCAATATGATGATAATTTTTCGCCAAACCTGATCGAAATAGGTCAATGGGAAAGAATTAATGATGGTGAAAATATAGCTGTATTAGCTGTTGGTTCTATGGTAGAGAATGCAAACATTGCTATTAATAGATTAAAAAACGAAGGTATAAATATAACTCTGATAAATTGTAGATTTATTAAGCCTTTGGATGGGAAATTATTAGATGAAATATCTAAAAAACATAATAAATTAATAACAATAGAAGAGGGAACTGTATGTGGAGGTTTTGGCTCAGCTATTTTAGAATATATTTCAAATAAAGAATATAGTGTTAAAACATATATTAAAGGTTTTCCAGATAAATTTATTCAGCATGCATCTAGAGAAGAATTATTAATTGATAATAATCTAGATTCCAACTCAATTTATGAAGATATAAAAAATATATATGAAAAATAATAAAAATAAATGGTTAGATGATTTATCAAAATCTAAGCAAATAAAAAATAAATATGAAACTATATCAGGTTTAGAGCTTGATGCTCTTTATTCTCCAAATAAAGATAATGATGATTTTAATGAAAAGTTAGGTTATCCAGGTCAATATCCTTATACACGTGGAGTTCATGCTAATATGTATAGAGGCAAAATGTGGACAATGCGTCAATTTTCTGGCTTTGGATCTGCAGAAGAAACAAATAAAAGGTTTAAATATTTATTGGAAAATGGTCAAACGGGTTTATCCGTAGCCTTTGATATGCCAACATTAATGGGATATGATGCTGATCACTCTTTATCCGAAGGTGAGGTTGGTAAATGCGGGGTATCCATCTCTTCATTAAAAGATATGGAAAAATTATTTGATGGAATAGATTTAGAAAAAGTTTCAGTCTCTCAAACAATTAATGGACCATCAATTATCTTATTAGCATTTTACATAGTTGTAGCTGAAAAGCAAGGCGTAAAAATATCCAATTTAAGAGGTACTCTACAAAATGATATACTTAAAGAGTATATAGCTCAAAAGGAATGGATATATCCACCAAAAGAATCGATGAGAATTATTACAGATATGATTTCTTATTGTACAAGTAAAATGCCTATGTATAATACTATTTCTATTAGTGGATATCATATTAGAGAAGCTGGATCAACTGCTGCACAAGAATTAGCTTTTACTTTAGGTAATGGCTTCTCATATATAGAGCATGCTATTGAAGCAGGATTAGATATAGATGAATTTGCACCTAGATTATCATTTTTTTTTAATGCTCATCAAGATTTTTTTGAAGAAATAGCTAAATATAGAGCAGCTAGAAGAATATGGGCAAAAAAACTTAAAAATAAATATGGTGCAAAAAATCCTAAATCATGGAAATTAAGATTTCATACTCAGACAGCAGGTTGTACCTTAACTGCTCAACAACCAGAAAATAATATAACAAGAACAGCATTGCAAGCATTGAGTGCAGTTTTGGGTGGGACTCAATCCTTGCATACAAATGCTATGGATGAAACATTAGCATTACCTTCAGAAAAAGCTGCAGAAATTGCCCTTAGAACTCAACAGGTATTAGCTTATGAAACAGGAGTTGCAAATGTCGTTGATCCGTTAGGGGGAAGTTGGTATTTAGAGGATTTGACAGATAAATTGGAAGAAAAGGCTGAAGAATATTTTGATGAAGTAGAAAAGTTAGGAGGTGTAATACCTGCTATAGAAACAGGTTATTTCCAAAATGAAATTGCAAAAGCTTCAGAGATATTTCAAAGAGAGATAGATTCGAAAGAAAGAATAATGGTAGGAGTTAATAAATATCAAAAAGAAAATGAAGAAATTGAAATTCCTATATTAGAAATTGGTTCAGAAACTGAAAAAATACAAATTAAAAGATTAAAAGAAATTAAAAGTGAAAGAGATAATGATAAAGTTTTAATATGTTTAGATAATTTATCAAATGCATGTAGAGGAAATGAAAATATTTTACCTCATATTATTGATTGTGTGAAATCATATGCGACTCTTGGTGAAATAGTTGAATCAATGAAAACTGTATTTGGTGATTGGCAAGAAAGTGCTATTATCTGATTATGAATGTTAATCAAAATATATTTAAGCATGAAAAAGAATATACTATTGGTGTAGAAGAGGAATTCATGATTTGCGATCCTGTAAATGGTGAGTTAATTAATAAAGCTAAAGATATTTTTAATACAGCAGATGATACCATGCTTAAAAGATTAAGCTATGAGCTTATTTATTCTGAAATTGAATCGAATACAAAGATTTGTGATAATACTGATGAAGCAATTCATGAAGTTGGAGTTTTAAGAAATAAATTGAAATTAATGGGAGAACAGCTTGGATATGTATTAGGTTTAAGTGGTACTCATCCAACTGCATTACCTTTAAAGCAAAAATTTGTAAATACAAAAGGCTATAATTGGGTAGCAGACCAACTCTCTTATTATGCTAAGAGAAATATTACTTTTGCTTTACATGTTCACATAGCCGTACCAAATTCAGATTTATCTATTAGTGCAGTTAATGCGTTGCGTCGTTGGATTCCACCATTATTAGCCTTAAGTTGCAATTCTCCTTTTTTCGAAGGAGAACTTACAGGTATGAAATCATCTAGAACTTTTCAATTCGGCACTTTCCCACGAACAAATATACCAGAAACATTTAAGGATTATAATCATTTTTTATCAATAGTTGACAATTTCTTAAAGACAAAAACTATAGATAAAACGCGTCAAATTTGGTGGAAAATTAGACCGCATTTAGATTACGGTACAATTGAATTTAGAATGCTTGATGTACAAAGGTCACTTAAAAATACTCATATGTTTATCGCTTTACTTCAGGCTTTAACTAGAACAGCTGTTTTAGAAAAAAATAAAAATATTTTAGTAGAAAATTTATCTTTAGAAATTTTAAATGATGGTTTGTGGAAAGCATCAAGGTTTAATTTTGATGCTCAATTAACTGATGCAGGTGATAATGAAATTCTAACAATGAGTAAATTTATTAACAAAATGATTGATTATTGTTTTGAAAGCTTGAAATATTTTGATAATGAATCAATTATTGATGATGTCAAAAATATATTACTAAATGGTACTGAAGGTGATAAACAATTAGAGATTTATAATAAAGAAAGTATTGATAGTTTAAAGTTATTTTTAATAGATGATGTGCAATATAATTAATTAAAGGAGGAGTTATGAAAGTTGTTCATATTGTAGGTACAGGTACTATTGGAGAACCATTAATTGGTTTGCTATGTGATTATAAAGATCAATTGGGTATTGATGAAGTTACCTTCCACAAAAACACTCCATTGTTAACTGATAGATCTAAAGTAGAGAATCTAATTAAAAGAGGTGCAATATTAACAACTGCACAAAATTCAATCAATGGCTTTAAAGAGATTGATTTACAGCCAAAATATAATACAGAAGAAGCTATTGAAAGGGCTTCTGTAGTTATTGATTGTACACCTAAAGGTGTTGGTCATAAAAATAAGCAAAAGTACTATAATAATTTTTCTGACTCTAGTTTGGGTTTTATAGCACAAGGAAGTGAATTTGGATTTGGCAAAATGTATGCTAGAGGTATAAATGATTCTTCATTAGTACAAGATGAAGATAAGTTTATACATGTTGTTTCTTGCAATACTCATAATATTGCTTCAATTATAAAAACTATTGCTTTTGATGGAAATAAAAACAATTTAGTTTCTGCTAAATTTAATTGTATTAGAAGAGCTAATGATGTTAGTCAATCAAAAGGTTTTATAGCATCTCCTCAAGTAGGCACTCATAGCGATCAAAAATATGGCACACATCATGCTAAAGATGCATCGCTACTTTTTAATACAATGGGATATGAATTAGATTTATTTTCATCTGCTATAAAAATTAACACTCAATATATGCACATACTTCATTTTAATTTATTATTAGATAAAACATTTTCAATTAATGAAGTAATAGATAGATTTAAAGAAAATGATAGAATTGCAATTACTAATAAAATTGATTCATGTGAAGTATTTTCTTTTGGTCGAGATCACGGGCATTATGGACGAATATTAAATCAGGCTGTAATTTCATTGCCATCATTACATATAAAAAATGGTAATGAGCTTTCAGGTTTTTGTTTTACGCCACAAGATGGTAATTCGCTGTTAAGCTCAGTAGCTGCAACAAGCTGGTTCTTAAACCCAAAAGAATATGAAGATAAAATTCAGTGTTTAAAACCATTTTTGTTTCAAGAGGTTTAAATTAAATTCGATTAAAAATCAAACAAATTGTTAATGGGCCTTTTGAGCAAAATGCATATATTGTATATTCTAATGATTTTGATGAATGTATAATAATTGATCCTGGTCTTGATTATGATTTATTTTTAAATAATTTAAATTTTATTAATAAAAAACCTATCTCTATTCTTTTAACTCATGCTCATTTAGATCATATAGGAATTGTAAAAAAAATACAAAACAAATTCTCAATTCCAGTATATTTGCACAGTATGGATGAAGAATTAGCTAATAACCTACCCTTGTATTGTAATTATTTTAATATAGAAAAATTTGATAGTCCTACGATAACTCATTATGTTGATAATACAAAAATTCTACACATAAATAATTATATTATTAAAGTTATTCTAACTCCAGGACATACAATGGGTGGAGTTTCATATCTATTTGATAACTTCTTATTCACTGGTGACACTATATTTAATAAATCAATTGGCAGGACAGATCTTCCGGGTGGAAATTACACTCTTTTACTAGAATCAATAAAAAATAATATTTTAACATTAGATAAGAATATAGAAATTTTTTCAGGTCATGGTAATAAAACAACTATAGGTGATGAAATTAAAAATAATCCTTTTTTAAAATGATTAATAATTATTTGTACAAACAAATAAAGGACTACATATTTTCTATAAAAGAACAATATAATATTTCAAATACTATTTTAGGATTGTCCGCAGGAGTTGATAGCATAGTTTTATTTGATATTTTAAATAAAATATTTAATAATGAAAAAAATATTACATTTGCAATTGCATATTTAAATCATCAGCAAAGGAAAGAATCTAGAAAAGATGAAGAACTATGCAAGATATTGTCTGAAAAATATAATATAGCATTATATCTTGGTTCGTTAAGTAATAGAAATAAGAAAATTTTATCTGAAACAGCTATGAGAATTGAAAGGTATAAATTTTTTAATTCATTGATTAATAAATATAATATTGATGCTTTTTTTACAGCACATCATTTGGATGATCAAATTGAAACATACTTTATGAGAAGATCTCAAACTAAAGATAAATTAATATTAAAAGGTATAAGAAAAGAAAATGGTATCTTTTTTAGACCATTATTAGATATCCCTAAAGAAGAGATATTTTCATATGCTATTAATGAAAATTTAGTATGGAATGAAGATAAGACTAATTCAAATAATATGATTTTAAGAAATAAAATTAGAAATAAAATCCTACCTAAATTATATGCTGATAATCTTGATTATAAACTTAATTTATTAAAAGAAATTAAATTAAATAATAATGAATCAGATTTCATTATTAAAAATGTTAAAAATTTTATAAATAATAATATTTCACATAATGATGAGAAAATATTTATTGATATAAAAGATTTATATGTTTTAGATGATTGTACGATAAAGTATATATTAAAAAAAATATATAGATTGATTTTGAAAAAAAATTTTTATTTAAGTGAAAAACATTTTAATTCATTTAAAAAATACTTATTTAATAAAAAAAATAATATTTATTTTAATCTTGGAAGCAGTATAAATATTTATAAAACTAATGGAAATTTAGTTTTATATAAAATGAAAGTTAGTAAAAATACGAAGATTTTAGTAAATGTTGGTGGAGTTTCGTGGCTCGATTCTAAACTTAAAGTAAATAAAGATCCCAAAATCATTAAAATAAGTGATAAAAATTCTATATATATTGATAAAAAAACATTTAAAAATGGTGTATTTTTAAGAACCTGGGAAAATGGTGATAAGATAACCTACAATGCTAATGGTAATAAGAAAAAAATTAAAAAAATATTTTCGGAATTTAAAATACTCCCATTTGATAGGTATAAAATACCACTACTAGTTAATAGTGAAAATGAAGTACTATGGATAATAGGACTAAGAAAAATATATAGAAACAATGAACGTGAAAATAATTTTATTGAATTGAGATGGGAGATAAACAAATAGATTTAAGTAAAATAGATAGAGATGATTTAAAATTATTAATTTCTAAATCCGATATAAATAATAAAGTTAAAAATATATCTAGGGAATTAACTAAAAAGTTCAAAGATAAAAACCCTATTGTGATATGTGTCCTTAATGGTGCATTTATTTTTTTTGCTGATTTAGTAAGAAATTTAGATTTTGATTTTGAAATTGATTTTATAAAATTATCTTCTTACGGAAGTAAAATGAAAAGTAGTGGCACTGTAAGGATGATTAAAGATATAAGTGCAGATGTTACTAATCGTGATGTTATAATCGTTGAAGATATTATAGATACCGGATTAACAATTAACTATCTTAGAAAAAGAATGCTAGATGCAGGTGTAAATTCAATATCTTTTGCAACTTGTTTGCTAAAAAAACGTAAAACATATAAATTTGATTTTAAAATAGATTATATAGGTTTTAAAATACCTGATAGATTTGTTATAGGATATGGCCTTGATCTTGATCAGAGATTTAGAGGTCTAGATTCGATATATACTTTAAAATAATAAAATAGATTGAAAATGAAGAAACAAAAAAAGAAAAATAATAATTGGAAAACATTTGGTAATAATATTGCATTTTGGGTTGTTATTGTGATTGCATGTGTGCTACTTATGCAAATGGTATCAACTGATGGTAGCCCTCAAAAAATAACATTTACTAAATATGAAGAATTAATAAACTCTAAAAATGTTGAAAGTGCAGAGATTGTTGGTAATGCATTTAATGGCAAACTTATTAATGAAGAATACATTCTTCTGCCAAGTGGTAAGGAAATATCTTATAACTCATTTGTTACAATCTTGCCTACAGGTTATATAGATCAAGATATTATAAATTATTGGAATACAAATAATATAAAATTTCAATTCAAAGAAAAAACTCCTAATTTAACTGATTATTTGATTCAATTTACTCCTTGGATACTTATTTTTGTTTTTTGGATATTTATTATGAGGAGAATGCAATCAGGTTCAGGTCAATCTGGTATATTTGGTTTTAATAAAAGTAAGGCACGTATTGTTTCCCCTAATAGTCCTAAGATTACTTTTGAAAATGTTGCTGGATGTGATGAAGCAAAGGTTGAATTGGAAGAGGTCGTTGATTTTTTAAAAAATCCAGGTAAATATAAAAATATTGGTGCAAAAATACCAAGAGGTGCATTATTGTTAGGACCTCCAGGTACAGGAAAAACGTTACTAGCTCGAGCTGTTGCTGGAGAGGCTGGTGTGCCATTTTTTAATATTAGTGGGGCAGAATTTGTAGAAATGTTTGTTGGAGTAGGTGCAAGTAGAGTTAGGGATTTATTTGAAAATGCTAAAAATAATTCTCCTAGTATTATATTTATTGATGAAATTGACGCTGTTGGTAGGCATAGAGGAGCCGGATTGGGTGGAGGTCATGATGAAAGAGAACAAACATTAAACCAAATCCTAGTTGAAATGGATGGCTTTGAAACTGATGATAATGTTATTTTGTTGGCAGCGACTAATAGACCAGATGTATTAGATAAAGCCCTGTTAAGACCAGGAAGGTTTGATAGGCAAATAGTAGTAGATGCTCCTGGATTATTTGGAAGAGAGGCAATATTAAAGATTCATTCAAAAGATAAAAAAATGGATAAAAATGTTAATTTTTTAGATATAGCAAAAGGTACGCCAGGAATGGCAGGTGCTGATTTAGAAAATTTAATCAATGAATCTGCTTTGCTTGCAGCAAGAAAAGGTAAAAATAAAATAACTATGCAGGAAATTGAAGATGCAAAAGATAAGGTTCAATTAGGAATTGAACGTAAAAGTTTAATTTTATCAGATGAAGAAAAAAAGATTACTGCTTATCATGAAGCAGGTCATGCTCTAGTAGCTTTTTATACTGAAGGCTCAGACCCTGTTCATAAAATTACTATTATGCCACGCGGTAGAGCTTTGGGTGTAACTGCACAATTACCAGAGGGAGATAAACATAATTATCAGAAAAAATATTTAATTGGTAGATTAAATATTCTAATGGGTGGAAGATCTGCTGAGAAGCTTATTTTTAATGATACTTCTACTGGTGCTGGAAATGATATATCAGTAGCTACTGATATAGCAAAGAAAATGGTAACTGAGTGGGGAATGAGTGATAAGATAGGCCCATTAACATTTGGTAGTAAAAATGATGAAATATTTTTAGGAAGAGAAATGGCAGTTTCTAGAGACTATAGCGATGAAAAATCTAAAGTTATTGATGAAGAAATAACATCATTTATCACAAGTGCTGAAAAGTTTGCAGATGACACTTTAAAAAAGAACATAGATCAATTACATTCATTATCTAAAGCTTTGCTGGATTACGAAACTATTACTGGAACAGAAATGAAAACAGTACTTGATGGAAAAGAAATAGTTCGTAATGAGGAAGTCAAAGAAAATGAAAAAATTGAAATTAAAGAAGAAGAGGAGTCAGTTGAAGAAACTGAATTAAAACCTATTACTTCAACTATCTAACTGCATGAAAATCATGGGCATAATCAATATTACCCCTGATTCGTTTTATAACGATAGTCGTTTAAATAATTTTAACGCACTTAAATTAAAAATTCAAAATTTAGTTTCATTAAATACAGATATTATTGACATCGGAGCGGAATCTTCTAGACCTGGATCTAATAGTGTCCCAATAAATATTGAAATAGACCGACTTAAACCAGTTTTTGAAATTGTAAAACAATACCCTGAGACCATCTTTTCAATTGATACTTATAAATCTGAAATTGCTAAAATTTGTTTAGATAATGGTTTTAAAATAGTAAATGATATTTATGCAGGAACATTTGATGAAAATATGTTTAGAATAGTTAGTAAATATAATGCAAAAATTGTGTTGATGCATATGAACAGTAATCCTAGGGATATGCAAAAAAATATTCATTATGATGATATAATATTAGATATTAATCATTTTTTTGATTCAAGAATTAAAGAAGCTATGAATAATGGAGTTAAAAAAAGTAATATAATTATTGATCCGGGTATAGGGTTTGGAAAAACTGAAGAACATAATTATTTAATTATTAATAGTATAGATTCATTTAAAAAACATGGTGTCCCAGTTTTGATTGGAGCATCAAGAAAATCTTTTTTATCCATAGATAATGATAAGCCAAATGACAGACTTTCAGCTACAATTGTGTCTTCAACAATTGCTTATCAGAATGAAGCTGATTTTTTAAGAGTACATGATGTTTTGGAAACACAAAAATGTATTAATATTAACAATAAGTTTTTGATGTACAAAAATTAAAATATTTATTTCAATGAAAGAAATATACCATATAAACGAAAAATATAAAGCCAGTAAAAAAAGATATGAAGAATTGAGAGGTTTACTTTGACTTTGATAATCTTAATACAGAAAAAAATAAACTAGAGAAGTTAACCTTAATAGATACATTTTGGGATAATTCAAAAAAAGCTCAATCTATATTAAAAAAAATAACTGAAATTGATAATGAAATAAAGTTTTGGAAAGATTTATCTGAAAAATTATCTGACTTATCTGTGTATCATGAATTGTCAATTTTAGATAATAACTATGATTCAGATTATGAATTATCATTAAATGAATTTTCAACTTTATTAGATAAAGTTGAACTTCAAAAAATGCTCAATGGAGTAGATGACTATAGATCTGCACTTGTTACTATACACCCAGGTGCTGGAGGTACAGAATCTCAGGATTGGGCTAAAATGCTATTTAGATTATATCGTAGATGGTGTGAAAAATCTAATTATACATTTAAAATATTAGATTTGCTAGATGGGGACATTGCTGGTATTAAAGATGTTTCTTTTGAAATTCATGGTAAGTATGCATATGGTAATTTAAAAGCAGAAGTAGGAGTCCATAGATTAGTTAGAATTTCGCCATTTGATAGTAATGCAAAAAGACATACATCTTTTGCGTCTATATTTGTTTATCCTTTAATTGATGATGATTTTGATATACAAGTTGATGAAAAAGATTTAAGAATTGATACTTTTAGAGCTAGTGGCGCAGGAGGTCAACATGTTAATAAAACAGATTCCGCTATACGTATAACTCATTTACCCACTAATTTGGTTGTGCAATGTCAAAATGAGCGTAGTCAATTAAAAAATAAAAATACAGCTATGAAAATGCTGAAATCTAAATTATATCAATTGGAATTAGATAAAAAACAGAAAGAAAAAGAAAAGTTGGAAGGTAATAAATTAGATATTGGTTGGGGAAGTCAAATTAGATCATATGTATTTCATCCATACAATCTTGTTAAGGATCATAGAACAAAGTGTGAAAATGGTAATGTAAATGCTGTCATGGATGGTGATATAGATAATTTTATAAGGTCATATTTGTTAAAAAAAATAGAAAGATCAGAAATTAATGGATAAAAATAAAAATAATACTTTAAGTCAATTAATTGATATAAGAATAGAAAAATTAAACAAAATAAAAGAACTAGGTTATGATCCATATCCACATACATTTAAAAGAAATAATAATATTGAAAATATTTTAAATAATATTGAAGAAAACCTAGATAAACTATTAAAAGTCTCTGGTCGTATTATAGCATTAAGAAAAATGGGTAAAGCTAGTTTTATCCATATATTAGGTTTTAAAGAAAAAATTCAAGTTTATATTAAAACAGATCTTATTCCTGAAAATATTTATGATCATATAGTAAGAAATCTTGATTTAGGTGATATTGTTGGTATTGAAGGTGAATTATTCTATACAAAAACAAATGAATTATCAATAAAAGCTAAAAATGTAGTTTTGCTATCAAAAAGCTTAAGACCTTTACCTAATTTAAAAGAAAAAGATGGAAAGGTTTTTTTTAGTTTTGATGATAAAGAACTTAGATACAGAAAAAGATATCTAGATCTAATAGCAAATAAAGAAGTTAAAGAGTTATTTATAAATAGAAGCAAGATAATAAATGAAATTCGATTATTTTTAAATAACTTAGATTATCTTGAAGTAGAAACACCAGTTTTACAACCGATATATGGTGGAGCTTTGGCAAAGCCATTTATAACGCATCATAATTCACTAGATAGGCAATTATATCTTAGGATTGCAGATGAATTATATTTGAAAAGACTTATTATCGGAGGTATTGAAAAAGTGTACGAAATAGGTAAAGATTTTCGTAATGAGGGAATTGATAAAACTCATAATCCAGAATTTACAATGTTAGAGTTTTATCAAGCATATGCAGATGTCTATGATATGGCAGATATAGTTGAAAAGATGTTCCATAATGTAGCAAAGAAAATTAATGTTAATGAAATTAACATCAATAATCAAAGTATTTCAATCAATAAAAAATTCCATAAAATAAATTTTTATGAATCTATTGAAAATATAATTGGAGAAAGTATAGAATCATATTCCTTAAAAGATTTGTATTTGTTTGCTAATAAAAATAATATTGATATTGATAAAAATTTAACTAAAGGTAAAGTTCTAGATAAAATTTTTAGTATAATTGTTGAACCTACTTTGATTGAACCAACATTTGTTTTTGACTACCCAATAGAAATTTCTCCTTTAGCTAAAAAGTCTAGAGAAAATAAAAATAATATTGTAGAAAGATTCGAACTGTTCATAGGTGGATTTGAATTAGCCAATTCTTTTACAGAATTAAATGATCCAATTGATCAAAAAGATAGATTTCTTGAACAAGAGAAATATAAATCATCAAATGATGAAGAAATTCAAAAAATGGATGTTGATTTTTTGGAATCTATGGAAATTGGTATGCCTCCTACAGGTGGAGTTGGTATAGGAATTGATCGTTTAGTCATGCTCTTAACTTCAACTGAAACGATAAAAGATGTGATACTATTTCCAACATTAAAAACATTATAAATTTGAATACTTATTATATTGCATTAAGGCATTTATTTAAAAAAAATAAATATACTTATATATCCTTTTCTATATTATTTAGTTTAGTTTCAATTACTCTTGGTACGTGCTTATTTATTATTGTTGATTCATTCACAAGCGGATTTAACAATTCAATAGATAAAAAGTTATCTCAAATTGATGGACATATTAGGATAATAAATAACTTCAATAATAAAGATAATAATAAAATTGATTCATTAGTAGAAAAACGTAATTTAAATTCTACAAGATTTATTTCGAATTATGTTTTATTAGTAAAAAATGATAAGGTTGAGAGTACTTTGTTTTATAGTATAAAAAACAATTTGTTTGATAATTATTTTAGTTTAAATGACTTTGTAGTTGCTGGAAAAAGTCAAATTGAAAATAAAAATGATATTATTTTAGGTTATAAGCTAGCTGAACAATTAGACATTTCATTAAATGATAATGTTATATTATTTAGTATAGATGATATTAAAAATGAGAATAAATTTAC
>MDSZ01010704.1_pt1 | contig 17534 bp, 15 predicted proteins | sample 811201 | NCBI WGS metagenome assembly MDSZ01 (sample SAMN05326647, study PRJNA326480) | marine metagenome | isolation source: seawater | place: Indian Ocean: North | collected 2010
GTTTTTATTTAGTTTTCAGTTGTTTTAGATTTGCTGCTATTCTTCAAGGTGTTTTGAAACGTTCAATAGAAGGGAATGCATCAAACCCTGAGGAAGCAAAAAAACTTGGAAAGATGGTTCCGAAATTATCGAAAATGGCAATAAAAATTATTGAAAACGATTAAATTTAGTAGATTAATAAAGTATTATTTAAAATTAAAGAATAAATAATTTTAGGGAGGAATTATGCCATTGAACATGAATAGAGAAGTTTTCATAACTTGTGCTGTCACAGGTTCTGGAAGTACTCAGGATAGAAGTCAACTTGTACCAAGAAGCCCTAAAGAAATTGCTGATTCTGCTATTCTAGCTGCCAAAGCAGGGGCTGCCATTGTTCATTGTCATGTCAGAGAACCTGACACTGGATTACCTTCTAGAAATCTTTCCTACTATAGAGAAGTTACTGAAAGAATCAGAGAATCTGATGTTGATGTAGTTTTAAATCTTACTGCTGGAATGGGAGGTGATATGGTTTTTGGACACACTGAATCTCCTTTACCCTATTCCCAAGCTAATACTGACATGGCTGGCGCATCTGAGAGAGTTCAACACGTAGCTGAATGTCTTCCAGAAATTTGTACACTTGATTGTGGAACTATGAATTTTGCTGAGGCAGACTATGTAATGACAAATACTCCTGGGATGTTAAGGTCAATGGCAAAGATGATGACAGATTTAGGAGTTAGACCTGAAATTGAAGCTTTTGATACTGGCCACTTGTGGTTTGCCAAACAGCTTGTTTCTGAAGGATTGATTGAAGATCCTGTTATTGTACAACTTTGTATGAGTGTACCATGGGGTGCACCTGACGATTTAAATACATTTTTAGCAATGGTTAATAATGTTCCACATAACTGGACTTTTTCTGCTTTTTCATTGGGACGAAATCAAATGCCTTATGTAGCAGCAGCTATTTTAGCTGGAGGAAACGTTAGAGTAGGACTTGAAGACAATCTTTACTTGGAGAAAGGTGTGTTAGCAACCAATGCTCAATTAGTTGAGCGTGCGACAAAAATTATAACTAACTTAGGAGCTAAAATTATTGGTCCCAAAGAAGTTCGTAAAAAACTCAACCTTGAAAAAAGGAACCCAAAATGAAAATAGCTATCATTGGTGGAGGAGTTATAGGTGGCGGATGGGCCTCAAGATTTCTTTTAAATGGTCACGACGTATTTGTTTTTGATCCTGATAAAGAGGCTGAAAAAAAAATGTTTTCTATGCTTTCTAACGCTAAAAGAAGCCTGCCATCATTATATGATTATAAATTACCTAAAGAAGGGAAATTAGTATTTTGTAGTAATCTTCTTGAAGCTGTAAAAGACGCTGAATGGATCCAAGAAAGTGTGCCTGAAAGATTAGATATAAAAATAAGTGTTTTTTCAGAAATACAAAAATCTTGCAAGAAAAATGCAATAATTGCTTCTTCAACTTCAGGATTTAAACCGTCTGAATTAAATGAATCTTCTTCTCGACCAGAACAAATTTTAGTCTGCCATCCATTTAATCCTGTTTATTTGCTTCCTCTCGTTGAAGTAGTTCCCTCAAAAAAAACCGAAGAAATTATCAAAAATAAATGTATTAATATTCTAAACCTAATAGGCATGAAGCCCCTATTAATTAGAAAAGAAATTGATGCTCATATAGCAGACAGGCTCATTGAAGCCATTTGGAGAGAATCTCTATGGCTGGTTCATGATGATATAGCAACTACAAGCGAAGTGGATGATGCAATGAGATATGCGATGGGTCTAAGGTATGCTATGATGGGTGTCTTTGAGCATATGCGTTTAGCAGGAGGTCAGGAAGGCATGAGACATTTTTTGTCTCATTTTGGACCATGTCTAAAATGGCCTTGGACTAAATTAATGGATGTTCCTGACTTAACTGATGATTTTATCGAAAAAATTGCTTCGCAATCAGACATTCAGTCAAAGGGAAGATCAATTCAAGAATTAGAAAGAAGCAGAGATGATACACTCGTTGGGATTATTAGAGCATTAATGAAAACTGATCGCGGTGCAGGCACAACCCTAAATAAACACAATAAATCTATTAGTAATGCAAAGATTTCTTTAAACTCATTAATTGAGACGGTCAGAAGGCAGATACCTCAAACCTGGACTGATTACAATGGTCATATGAATGAGTCAAATTATCTAGAAGTATGCAGTCAGGCGACTGATAAATTCATGGAGTTAATAGGTATGGATGTTAACTATGTCCAGTTAACAAAAGAAAGTTTTTTCACAGTTGAAACTCATATTAGACATCTAAATGAAATTAACGAAGGAAAGATTATTATAGTTAAAACCCAAGTTCTTGAAGGTAGCGGAAAAAAATTAAGACTTTTCCATCATATACAAAATGAAGAGGGTGAAATTATTGCTTCAGGCGAACATATGCTAATTCACGTTGATTTAAAAACACGAAGTTCCTCTTTACCAAATAAAAATATTAAAGAAAAAATTGAAAAACTAGCCTTAGAACATTCCTCTTTAGATTGGCCCAAAGGTGCTGGGGATTCTATAGGGAGTAATCAATAAATGTCCAAAAAAGTTCTTATAACAGCTGGGGCTAGTGGAATAGGTAAAGCTATGGCAAACGCTTTTCATAAAAAGGGTTATGATATATGGATAGTAGACGTTGATGTAGCGATGTTACAAAGATGTCCAAAGATATGGAATTCAACCCAATTAGATGTCCGTGATGAAAAAGGTATAAAAAAGCTCTTTGAAAAAATCAATTCTTATTGGGGGAAAATAGATGTTATATGTGCCAACGCAGGTATCAAAGGACCGACTGCACCCGTTGAAGACATTAGCCTTAATGATTGGAAAGAATGTCTTGATATCAATTTAGATGGTGTATTTTTGTTTGCAAAATACGCAGCCCCCCTTTTTAAAGTTCAGAAATACGGCTCTTTTATAATTACTTCCTCTACTGCTGGATTATATGGGTTTACTCAAAGATCTCCTTATGTAACATCAAAATGGGGCGTTATAGGGCTAATGAAAACGCTTGCTATTGAATTTGGTTCTTTCAATGTTAGAGTTAATGCGATTTGCCCTGGATCTGTTGAAGGGGAACGCCTTGAAAGAGTTATTGAAGCAGAAATGAAAGCGAAAAACATGACCAAAAAAGAAATTTATACTGCTTACGCTGAAGGGACATCTTTGAAAACATTAATAGATTCAAGCGATATTGCTAATATGGCCGTATTCTTATCAAGTAAAAGTTCAAGGTTTGTAAGCGGTCAAGTCATAGCAGTTGATGGACACACTGAAGTACCTGATCCTAAATTTTAGTAATTTACGATTTCAATAATATAAAAATTGTTATGATTGTTTGAAAATTTATTTTTTTTCGGATAAAGTTTGTTTTTATTGTTGTTTAATTATTATAAGTTTCTTGATATTCAATTAGCCAAAAACAAATTTGACTTAGAGACATGAATATACATCCAATTATCACTACATTGATTAAACGAATTGCCCTAGGCATTGTTTCATTATTTTTTGTTACTTTAATAATTTTCAGTTCTGTTAATCTCCTTCCTGGAGATTTTGTTGAATCTGTCCTTGGACAATCAAGAACTGAGGAAAGTGTAAGAATTTTTCGAGCAGAGCTGGGCTTGGACAAACCATACCATATTAGGTATTTCAATTGGCTATCTTCTGCAGTAAAAGGAGATTTAGGAAGCACATTTTCAGGAAGAAATGCTTCCTATGCAAATCAACCACAACAAAGCACTGCAAGGTCAGTTACGAGTCTTTTAAAGCCAAGACTTTACAATACTTTTTTTCTTGCATCAATGACAGCCATAATTGCAATACCTCTATCTTTGATTCTTGGTATTACTGCAGCTCTTTATAGAAATACTTTTTATGATAGAACTGTAAATGCTTCTGCTCTGACAGCTATTTCCATGCCTGAATTTTTTGTTGCTTACATTTTGATAATTTTTTTAGCTTCAATAAATCAATTTTTCCCTTCGCTTTCAAATGTGACGTCTTCTACGCCTCTTCTTGAAAGGATTTATTTATCTATACTACCGGCTTTGACATTAACTTTAGTTACGGTTGCCCATATGATGCGGATGACCAGAGCATCGATCATTAACCTTTTGTCTACTCCTTATATTGAGATGGCAAGACTAAAGGGACTGTCAAGATCAAAAGTCATAATTGAACATGCTCTTCCAAATGCATGGGCCCCAATAGCTAATATAATCGCATTTAACTTAGCCTATCTAATAGTTGGAGTTGTAGTTGTAGAAGTTGTTTTTGTTTATCCTGGGGTTGGTCAACTTATGGTCGATTCTGTTATAAAGCGTGATATCCCAGTTGTTCAAGGCTGTGCTCTTGTTTTTGCATTAACTTACATCTTATTGAACTTAATCGCAGATGTGATTTCAATAATAACCAACCCGAGATTGTTGTACCCTAAATGAATAAAGTTGAAAATCAATACTCAGCCAAAGGAGAGGTTTCGAACGTCTACATAAGACGTACAATGTATCAACGAGGAATTTTAACCTTAAAAAAGGCTCCTTTTACAGCTTGGCTGGGCATGACCATTATTTTCATTTACTTTTTTGTCGCAATTTTTGCTCCATTTATTGCACCTTATGGTGAAGCACAAATTTTTAAAGTTCCATATGCACCTTGGGATGATGTACATTTTTTTGGAACAGACAGGTTGGGAAGAGACATTTTGAGTAGACTAATTTACGGAGCCAGAAATACTATGGGTATTGCTCTTCTGACTACACTTTTAGCTTTTGTTATCGGCGGAGGATTGGGTCTTTTTTCAGCGATTTTAAGAGGCTGGGTTGATCAAATTCTGGCAAGATTTGTTGATATTTTAATGGCTATACCAAGCTTAATTTTTGCTCTAATGCTGTTGTCAATTTTTGGTTCTACAGCACTAAATTTAATAATTATTATTGCTGTTTTAGATTCTACAAGGGTTTTCAGATTGTCAAGGGCTGTGGGTATGAATGTAGCCGTAATGGAATACGTTGAAGCTGCAAGATTAAGAGGAGAAAATATTGGTTGGATTATGGGAAGAGAAATTTTACCAAATATTTTACCTCCACTAGTCGCAGAGTTTGGGCTAAGATTTTGTTATGTATTTTTAATGATTGCATCATTATCTTTTTTAGGTGTTGGAATTCAACCACCCACAGCAGATTGGGGCTCTATGGTTAGAGAAACAGGAGAATTAATTCAATATGCTGAATATGATATAACTGCTGCATTAACCCCTCTTCTTCCAGCTGCTGCTATTGGAATTTTAACTATAGGAGTAAATTTTGTAGTTGATTGGTTTTTATATTTAACGAGTGGACTTAAAGATGAGCACCAATAATAACCAAAACTCATTGTTGGAGATCAAAAATATTTCTATCGAAGGGTATAGTGACGAAATTTGGCACCCTATTATTAAATCTGTTAACTTAAATATTAAACGTGGTGAGGTGTTAGGATTGATAGGTGAATCTGGAGCCGGCAAATCAACATTAGGTTTGGCTGCAATGGGCTTTGTTAGAGCTGGGTGTCGTTTTACTGGAGGTTCAATTTTTTTTGAAGGACAAGATTTAACAAAATTAAATGAAAAAGAAAAACAAAAGTTGTGGGGTACTAAATTTGCTTACGTTGCACAGTCTGCAGCAGCTGCATTTAATCCTGCTCATAGGCTAATTAATCAAACTATAGAATCTTCCTTAAGTCATAGCTTAAATAGTAAAGACATTCTTCAAAAAGAAGCTGTTCAACTCTACAAAGAAATGCAATTGCCTGATCCGGAAGAAATTGGTGAAAGATATCCTCATCAAGTTTCTGGTGGGCAGTTGCAAAGAACGATGACTGCTATGGCAATGTCTTCAAAACCTGATCTTATAATATTTGATGAACCAACGACTGCTTTAGATGTAACAACACAAGTGAATGTTTTGGCAACTATTCGTTCAATAGTAAAAGAACATAATACAGCTGCAATTTATATAACCCATGATTTAGCTGTTGTAGCTCAAATGGCTGATAGAATTCAAGTTCTTCGTTACGGAGAAACCATTGAAGAGTCTGATACAAAAAATATGTTAAGAAATCCTGAAAAAGATTATACCAAATCACTTTGGGCAGTTAGGTCTATTCAAAAACAAGAGGAAAAAAGTGATAACAATATTTTGTCGATCGAAAATGTTGATGCAGCTTATGGTTCTGGGCCTATGGTCTTACAAAATGTAAATATTAATGTTCCAAAAGGAAGAACTGTTGCAATCGTTGGAGAATCAGGCTCTGGAAAGTCTACAACTGCCAGAGTGATTACTGGTTTACTACCCCCAGTTAAAGGAAAAGTTGTTTTTCAAGGTAGAGTATTGACCAATAATTTATCAGAACGCTCTAAAGAAGATTTGCGTAAAATTCAAATGGTTTATCAATCCCCTGACACATCAATGAACCCACGTCACACTGTCAGAGATATAATTGGCAGGCCTCTTCAATTTTACCATGGAATAAAAGGGAAGGAATATACTTCAAGAGTCATTGAATTATTAAAAATGATAGAGTTAGACGAAAGTTTTATTGATAGGCTTCCAAACGAACTATCCGGCGGGCAAAAGCAAAGAATATGTATAGCTAGAGCATTAGCAGCTGATCCAGAATTAATTATTTGTGATGAGGTAACTTCTGCATTAGACCAAATCGTTCAAGAGGGGATTCTTAAGCTCTTACTAAGATTGCAAAAAGAATTAAAAATATCATATATTTTCATTACCCATGATATTGCAACAGTTAAAGCTATTTCAGATGAAGTGGTTGTAATGTATCAGGGTTTAGTTGTTGAGCAAGGATTAAAAAGTAAAATATTTTCACCACCACATCCCGATTACACCAATTTATTATTGTCTTCTGTCCCTGAAATGGACCCCGAATGGTTAACCAGAATATTAGCGATCCAAGAAAAAAACAAATCTAAAGGCTAACTTGATTACATAATTCGTAACATAGTAAAGAAAAATTTTGCGCATAACTCGGGCTGAGTGGTTGCTTTCTAGAAGAAAATAATAAAATCGAAATTTCTCTTTTAGGATCTATCCAAATCCATTGACCATGAATGCCTATTGCACAAATTTCTTTATTTTCTAAGCCCGTCTGATACCATTTTGAGCGATAGCCACCTTTGGGAAATAAAACCCCCTTTTCTTTACTGATCCATGGAAATTGATTTTCATAATCAATTAAATCAACCATAATATTTTCAGGAATAATTTGTTTGTTAGAAAAGGAACCTTTACATCGAACCATTTCAGCAAGTTTAGATAAATCATCAATTGTCATGCAAATACCACCCGCTGTTCTTGGTGCTCCTTTTGGATCTAATGTTATATAAGCTTCATAGTTAGGTTCGCATTTTTGGAAAATATAATGAGAAAATACTTTTGAAAACTGCTCCTTGGTCACTCTTTCTATAATCCAACCAAGCAGGTCAGTATTTGGAGAACAGTACTGATACTTTATTCCATGAGCAGTCTCAGACTGAGGCATCTTGGCTAAAAACTCATTTAAACCAATTTTACTGCCTGAATTTCTTGGGTTAAAGCCGGTTGCTTCTCTATAAAGGTTAAACAAACCTGTTTTATCTAAATAATCTTCATTAAAGTTTGAAGCAACTGTCATATCAAGTAAATTTCTAATTGTTGCATTTTTATAAGCACTTTCTTTTACCTCCGGAATATAAAAACCAATTTCTTTACTTTCTATGATTAGATTCTCTTTCATAAGTAAACCGGCTAATAGACTCGTCAGTGATTTAGAAACTGAAAATAAAATATGTTGATTATTTTTCAATTTTTGATTTTTGAACCATTCGAAAATCTTCTTGCCCTTTTTTATAACGACAAAACTGTCTGCTAGATTTTTCTCTAAAAAATTTAAAATATTTGATTTTTCTTTATATTTATTTGTAAAAGTAAGAGCATTAATATTTTCAAGATCAGACTTAATATCGCTTTCCTTTATTCCTTTATCAATAATAGCCGTTGGTAAAATTTTTTTAACGTTGGAAAAGGCTAACTGGTTATATGGATAAGTTCTCCAATTATCGAGTGTAAATTTAATTTCATTTAACTTTTCGGTCTTATTGTTCATTGATAAACAGTCATTATTCAATCAAGAGAATTAGAATGTCGATTATTTTGCTACATTTTTATCATTTCATTATTTAATAAATAATTGCATAATTAAAGAATTACTATGAAATTTGTCATAATTATTGAAAAAATTTTGGTTTTTGTGTAATAAATATACATATAAAGATTCATTTTATTTTATTTAATGAATTATTGCATTTTTTAATTAAAAAGGGAGAGAATCAGTGCATTCAATAGAAAAGTTAAAAGGACTTTTTGCAACTGGTCAAATTGGAAGACGTGATTTCATTCAAGGAGCTGTTGCTTTAGGGGCAACCATAACAGCAGCAACCTCAATGTCATCTTCAGTTTTGGCTTCAACACCTAAAAAGGGGGGTACTTTAAGACTTGCGATGAGTTCAGGCACTACAACGGATATTTTAGATATGTCCGTTTCTACAGGCGCAGTATCCGAATTAGTCCATGGATATTCAATTTATAATAACATTGTTGAAATTGGAGCTGACGGCTCAGTTGTACCAGAATTGGTTGAAACAATGGAAACCGATGATGCAAAAACATGGAGATTTAAGTTAAGAAAAGGTGTTGAGTGGCATAACGGTAAGTCACTAGATCTTAATGACCTGATTTGTTCAGTCAATCATCATAGAGGTGAGGACAGTAAATCATCCATTAAAGGGCAATTGGCTGAAATCACAGATGTTAGAGCTGATGGAGACTACCTAGTCATTGAATTGCAAGGTTCTAACTCTGACTTTCCAGTGATGTTAAGTGACTATCATGCTCCTGTTCAAATAGGTGGGTCAGATGGTAAATTAACAGACCCTCTTGCTGGTATAGGTACAGCAGGATATGTACTCAAAGAGTATAACCCTGGTGTCAGTGCATCTTTTGAAAGAAATGCAAATTACTGGAAAGCTGGCCACGCTCACTTCGATGCAGTTGAAACAACAATTGTGGCTGATGGAACTGCAAGACAGCAAGCACTAGTGACTGACCAAGTGGACTGCATAGATGACGTTTCTGCACCTACGGCTGGGTTATTGTCTAGAAATCAAAAAATTGAGCTTCTAGCTGTTACTGGAACAATGCATCGTGTTTTTGCTATGAGATTGGACACACCTCCATTTGATAATAACGATGTTAGATTAGCACTTAAATATGCTGCTCGAAGACAAGAAATGGTTGATAAAGTATTACTTGGTTATGGACAAATTGGAAATGACCATTCAATCTCACCTACTCAAAAATACTTTAATACTGACTTAGCTCAAAGAGAGTTTGATGCCGAAAGAGCTCGATATCATTGGAAGAAAACTGGAATAGGTGATAAACCTGTAGTTTGTCATGCTTCAGGTGCTTCTCTTGACGGATCAGTAGATGTAGCGCTTTTACTTCAAGCTTCTGCAAAAGAGTGTGGAATTAATCTAGAAGTTAAAAAAGAACCTAACGATGGTTACTGGTCTAACATTTGGAACAAACCTGGTGTTGGAATGTGTACGTCTTACTGGAGTGGAAGACCAACCCCAGATTGGATGTTCTCAACTTGCTGTATAGCAGCATCTGAGTGGAATGATATGGCATGGAAAGACACACCTGCGGCAGATGCGTTTAATGCGCTTGTTACTGCAGCCAAAGGTGAGCTTGATGATAAAAAGCGACATGAAATGTATTTTGAATGTCAAAGACTAATGAATGAAGACGCAGGATATATAACATGGTCATACGGTCAAAACTTGTCAGCTCATAATAAGAGATTGGCTCATCCGGCCAATGTTGCCGGAAACTGGCACTTGGATGGGTGTAAAATCACTGAGCGTTGGTGGTTTGCATAAAAATTAGAATAAAATTAAAAAAAGCGGTGCATTGTCACCGCTTTTTTTTCGAATAAAAGAGCCCCAAAATGAAAATTAAAAAAATTGAAACTTACACCAACCAGTATGTTGGTTTTGTTAAGGTTATAACTGATGATAATCATTTTGGATGGGGGCAGATGTCTACCTATAATGCCGATATAACAACCCAAATATTTCATAGGCAGGTAGCACCATGGAGTTTAGGTTTAAACTTGTCAGAAGAAAATCCAGATTTTGCAGATCATTTGCAGTTAATTCTTGAAAGAGAACATAAATATCCTGGATCTTATTTGTTAAGGGCGCTGTCAGGATTAGACACAGCTCTTTGGGATTTATATGGAAGATATAAAGAATTGCCAGTAGCTTCTCTCATAGGCGGAAAACCAATGAAAGTTCGGACTTATGGTTCATCGATGCGAAGGGATATTGAACCTGAAAACGAATCCAAAAGATTTTGCAAGTTAAGAGATGATTTTGGTTTTACAGCTTTTAAATTTAGGGTTGGGTCAGAATGCGGACGTGATTTAGACGAGTGGGAAGGTCGATCACAAGAAATTGTTTCAACATTATCCAAAGATTTAGGAGATAGCATTGATAAACTTGTTGATGGCAATAGCTGTTTCAGTCCACAAAAAGCAATAGAATTAGGTAAATTTATGGAAGATCATGGAATTTGCCATTTTGAAGAACCCTGCCCTTATTGGGAACATGAACAAACCAAGCAAGTAAAAGAAACTCTTGAATTAGATGTAGCTGGAGGAGAACAAGATTGTGATTTTTCAACTTGGAAATCAACTCTTGAGAAAAGAATTGTCGACATAGCCCAACCAGATATTATGTATATGGGTGGTCTATGCCGAACTCTCAATCTAGCTGAAATGATCAGTAATTCTGGACTACCTTGTACACCTCACGCTGCAAACTTATCATTAGTTACAGTTTGTACTATGCATCTCTTAACGGCAATCCCAAATGCTGGAAAATATTTAGAATTTAGTATAGAAGATGAAACTTATTATCCTTGGCAAAAAGATCTATTTATTAATAACCCCTATAAAATTTCTGACGGTTTGATCGAAATAACAAATGAACCTGGTTGGGGTGTTGAGATCAATCCAGCTTGGTTAGAAAAATCTGACTATCAAATTTGCGAATTATGAACACTTCAAAAGAATATGATTTTATAATTTTAGGTGCTGGTTCTGCTGGATGTGTTTTAGCTAACAGACTGTCTGAAGATGGTTTTCACTCAGTCTTGGTACTCGAAGCCGGGCCAATGGATTTTAATTTTCTCAAACCTATTGATTCAATGCTGATTCATATGCCCGCAGGCGTTTTTCACGCCTATAAAAACCCCTTGATTAATTGGAATTATCAAACCGAAAAAGAAGTCCAATGCCATAACCGCGAAATTCATTTACCTAGGGGAAAAGTTATTGGAGGATCTTCTTCCATTAATTCTATGGTTTACATGAGAGGGCATCCTTTTGACTATAATAGCTGGTCAGAAAACCACGGATTAACTGAATGGTCATTTGACAGATGCTTGCCTTATTTCAAAAAATGTGAATCATCTGACAGGGGGGAAAACGAGTGGCGAGGAGGAAGTGGACCTTTGGGGGTGTCAAAAGGCAAACTTAAAAATCCTCTGTTTGATGCTTTAATTGAAGCTGGCGAGCAATCAGGTCAAGGAACTTCAGATGATTTAAATGGATATAAACCTGAAGGCATTGCTAGACTTGATAGTACTTCAAAAAATAATATGCGGTGTAGCGCTGCCACAGCTCACTTGAGACCAGCATTAAAACGTGCAAATGTCACATTAATTACAAGAGCCTTTGTAACTAAAATAATCATTGAAAATAATACTGCAGTTGGTGTTGAGTTTGAACATCAAAATTCTATCAAAACTTTTTATTCTAATAAATCTATTATACTTAGTTGTGGTGCTATTAAGTCACCACAAATTTTAATGCTTTCTGGAATTGGGGAAGCTGATTATCTCAAGTCATTCGATATAGAACCAATTATTAATTTGAAAGGTGTAGGCAAAAACCTTCAAGACCATTTAAATATCGCCATAGGTTATGAATGCAAAAAAAACGTCACTTTGCATAAACTTACTCAACCTCATAGAATGTTGAGTGTAGGATTAAGATGGTTAATCACAAGGGGTGGGATCGTATCGTCTAATATTTTTGAAGTTGGAGGTCAAGTTTTTAGTAACGACAAAATTAAACACCCTAATCTTCAATATCACTTCAAGCCAGTTTATGCTGAATATGAAGGAAGAAAAATTAAACTTTCAAAAGGATACGTTTTAGATTGTGATCAACTTAGACCCAAAAGCAAAGGTGAGATTAAATTACAATCTAATAGTCCCTCTGATCGACCAAAGGCCTATTTTAATTATTTGTCTCACCCTCATGATTTAAAGGAATTAAAGGAAGCTTTTTTAAAAATGATGGATATAATGTCCCAGCCTGTCTTTGATGAATTCAGAGGGTCTAGAATAAATCCAACCCCCAATATAAAGGAAGACAACGAAATCGAAAATTGGATACGCGAAAATGTTTCTACAGACTACCATCCTTGCGGAACATGCAAAATGGGCAATGGCTCTGATGCAGTAGTGAATCAGTATTTTGAGTTGAATGGGATAAATAATTTACGAGTTGTTGATGCATCTGTCATGCCAGATATAATTAGCGGGAACTTAAATGCCCCTATTCAAATGATGGCTGAAAGAGCCTCCGATTTCATTTTAGGCAAAAAACAACTGAAACCCCAGAAAGCATCTTTTCATTTTGACAACTAACTCTTTTTCTTTGGTGCTACTTTCCCATCATGAAAAGATTTAAATACACTATCTAATGGTGCATAAATATTTCCATAGTTTAACTCAAAATGTTTATGATGCAATTGATGAAAATAATCAGATAGTTCTAAAGTTTTATTTCTAAATAAAATTAATTTATTAAACCCTGCATGAGACTGTGCAGGACCAATACCCCACCAAAGACCTGAGAGAACAATAATAAATGGATCTACAGGAATAAATAGCCATACAAATAAAAAGCTGAAGTATAGAATATGTTCAAGTGGGTGCATTGAAATTCCTGACCACGGTCCAGTGTTCACATTCCTATGATGAACCTCATGAGCAATTCTATAAATAATTGGTATATGTAAGAAGCGATGTATCAGATAAAAGTGTGCTCCGCCCGCAAATGGCATAATTATCAAACATAGGAATAAATAAATTGGATGTTCTGACCATGAGATAAATTGAATTTCCTCACTCGCATACATGAACAAAACTATAGATTCATAAATTGTCCATATGGTGCAACCGCTGAAGACACTCCAAAAAATATTATCTTTAACTTGATTATTGAAAAGAAATTTACTGCTTTTCTCTTTGGGCCAGAAAGAAAAATATTTATACTTGATTGATTGTTTTTTTCTTATATATAACCACCAGTGAATGCCTCCAGCAAATATAGTTAGGAAAAATACATTTCTTAACCAAATTAATAAAACCCAATCCCAATTCCAGGTTTCCATTTTTTCAATGCTAGGTGTTAAATGAAACCAACTAAAATAGGCAAAGCCAAGGTATAAAATCCACCAAGGAAAGAAAAAGTTAAACAGCCAAGTTATTGATTTAATGAAATTTAGAGGCAAAATATAAATTGGTGGAATTAGCAACTTTTCAGCGGGAATATATCCTTTACTATTATTATTTTTTTTATTATCCATTTTTCTTTCCTCAAAAAGAATTAAGATAGATAATATCAAAAAAATTTCCAACCTCAAGACTGTAAGATTTTAATTAATTATCCTTTATAAAAGAAACAGCATACATTGATTTACCATCAAATAAATCTTTTCTTTCTGGTCCGTCCATATATTCAAATTTCTGGGAAGAAATTTTACCATCCATTCTATATCCTTTTGAAGCAAGCTTACCCCTATGAAACTCTAAAGCGGCAGCCTCAAAACTTTCAGCAATGATAGTTATGCGATCTTCTGTCATTTTTTACCCTATTAAAATTAAAACAAAATTATTCTGCAGCATCGGAAATCTTTTTACCATGAAATTGATCTTCCTCAGTTGAACCAGATAATGCTGTGGTAGCGGAAGAACCTCCCTTAACTGCCACTGAAACCGCATCAAACCAACCAGCGCCAACTTCTCTTTGGTGCCTATGCGCTGTATATCCATAGTCTTCAGCAGCAAATTCTGCATCTTGTACTTCACTATAAGCTGACATACCTTTTTGCTTATAGCCTCTGGCTAATTCAAACATACTGAAATTCAAAGTATGGAATCCAGCCAAAGTTATAAATTGAAATTTATAGCCCATAGAACCTAGTTCTTTTTGAAATTTAGATATTTCATCTTTAGATAGATTGGCGGACCAATTAAAACTTGGGCTGCAATTATATGCCAATAATTGGTTTGGATGCTCTTTTTTTATTGCTTCTGAAAAACGTTTTGCTTGATCTAAATTCGGAGTTGAAGTTTCCATCCATATTAAATCAGCATAATCAGCATAGGCCAATCCTCTGGTTACACATCTATCGAAAGAACTATCAGGAGTGAGAGTATAGAATCCTTCAGGAGTTCTTTCTCCTGTCATATAAGGGTGGTCCCTTTCATCTACATCTGAGGTAATCAATTTCGCTGATTCAGCATCAGTCCTTGCTATAATTAATGTGGGCACTCCACAAACATCGGCTGCCAAACGTGCGGCATTTAAATTTGAAATATGTTGCTGAACAGGTATTAAAACTTTACCTCCCATATGACCACATTTTTTTTCTGCAGCCAACTGATCTTCAAAATGAACACCTGATGCACCAGCTTCAATATAACCTCTTGTAATTTCAAAAGCATTTAGAACGCCTCCAAAACCAGCCTCAGCATCCGCAATGATCGGAGCAAACCAATCCCTATTAGATTTTCCATTTTCAAGAACTTCAATTTCATCAGCCCTTGATAAAGTTTTATTAATTCTTTTCACTAATTCAGGTCCTGAATTAGCAGGATAAATTGATTGATCAGGATACATGCCACCAGCAACATTGTTATCAGCAGCAATTTGCCAACCAGATAAATATATTGCCTTTAAACCAGCTCGAACTTGTTGCATAGCCTGGTTTCCAGTCATTGCACCAAGAGTGTTTACATAATCTTCAGTATTTAGTAGTTCCCAAAGTTTTTCAGCACCTCTATGTGCCAAAGAATATTCAATTTTTAAAGATCCAGAAAGTTTTTTAACGTCATCTATTGAATAGTCACGTTTTTTATTTTTAAAGCGATTTTTTCTAGTTTTTGTTATTGTTTCAAATGATTCAGCCATAATTATTTTCCCTATGAAATATCATTAATTACCCATATCAAAAATTTTAAATCCTATCATTGAAAAAAGTGAAAATGTGTAATAATGTAAATATTTACATATTATATTTGTAAATATTTACTAAATATTATTTTTACATAAATACAGATCTTGAAAAGATGAACTATAAATCTGAAAAAATATTAATAGGACATAAATTAAAAAAGTTAAGATTAAATTTAAATATTTCTCAAACTGATATGGCTTCAGAGATTGGCATTTCTTCAAGTTATCTGAATTTGTTAGAAAACAATCAAAGACCTGTAACCGTCCAATTACTTTTTCGTTTGAGCCAAGCTTATAATATCGACTTAAAAGAATTATCAGACGATGAATCTGAAAAATTAACTGCAGAATTAAGTGAAGTGTTCGCTGACCCGATCTTTAATTCAAATAATATTTCCAAAAGAGATATTAAGCAACTAGCAACAACTTCACCAAGCATTGCACAATCTATTACCGAACTCTATTCTGCATATTCTAAGTCTAGAGAAGCACTTCAAACAAACAACACAAATTTAGAAATGAAAAGCAGCCCACTTTTCAATGTTAGAGAGTTTTTAGAAAATTCTGGGAACCACTTCCCAATTTTAGAGCAAGCAGCCATGGATCTAAGAAAGGATATAAAGCTAGATAAAAGTTCAATCTTTTCTGATTTAAGTAAGTATTTAGAAAAACATTTTAATGTAGTAACTCAAATTATTCCGCAATCCATTATGGGTAGTTTATTAAGGAGAAATGACCCCCATAGAAATAGAGTTTTATTATCTGAACTTTTGAGAGAGCCCCAAAGAATATTTCAAATTGCTATTCAAATTGGTTTAATAGCATTTGAAAGGGAAATTAATAATATAATAAATGAATCACCTTTGAATCATCCAGAGTCTATTCAGTTAATGAAAATAACATTAGCAGGATATTTTGCAGGAGCGGTCATGATGCCATACAGTGATTTTCGACAGTCAGCTTTTGAATGCAGGCATGATATTGACATACTAGCAAGAAGATTTTCAGCTTCATTTGAACAAGTTTGTCATAGATTGACAACTTTAAATAGAAAAAATGAAAAAGGAATTCCATTTTTCTTTTTAAGGGTTGATGAAGCAGGACATATATCTAAAAGACTTTCCGCTGCAGGAATTCAATTTGCCCGTTATGGTGGCTCATGTGGACGATGGATACCTCATCAAACATTTAGAACGCCAGGACAGGTTTTAGCACAATACTCTGAATTAGAAGAAGGGCAAAAGTTTTTCACAATTGCAAGGACTGTCAGCCAAAACAGAACATCAAATAGTTTTGTTGATACCCCATTGTTTTCAGTTGCCTTAGGTTGTGATGTAAAACATGTTGAAAATATAGTTTACGCTGATAGTTTTTCTTTCGGAAAATCAAACCCCGCAGTTCCAATAGGTCTTGGTTGCAGAACATGTGAAAGAGGAAATTGTCAACATAGAGGTGAACCACCCCTCGGAAGAGAAATTAAGTTTGATCCAAACCAAAGATATGCAGGTCTATTTGAATTTAGTAATTAATAATATAAGTTTATTTCTATCATTGAGTTAATATTTATAAAATCGAAAATTTTAATTAAATTTTCAATTATTAGCTTGAAACTAATATATTTTAATTGTAAAATCATACAAGAACAAATGGTGAACAATAATGTAGGATCTTTATGTTATTTATATATAAAATAATTTTAATTATTTCATTATTAAATGTCTTACTAATTCTTGGCTTTAATAATAGTTTTGCTTTAATTATATCTATAGGATTTTGGTTGATTTTAATTAAATCAAAACTAAAATTATTATAACCGTATTAATTGACTAATTGTTTACATATGTCTAAGAAGTTCCGCTTGGTAGCTGATTTTGGTGGTACACATGCTCGTATAGCGTTAGCAAAGTCAGGTAAATTATATTTCATAGAAAAGAAAAGGTATAAAAAATCTGAAAGCGCAACCAAAATTCTAAGTGACTATTTATTAAATAAAAATGTTCAATTAAACTCTATTAGAATTTCTGCTGCAGGCCCCCTAGATAATCTTAAAATTCAATTAACAAATAGCCA
>MDSZ01016434.1_pt1 | contig 17532 bp, 15 predicted proteins | sample 811201 | NCBI WGS metagenome assembly MDSZ01 (sample SAMN05326647, study PRJNA326480) | marine metagenome | isolation source: seawater | place: Indian Ocean: North | collected 2010
AAATTTGATGCATTTAGCTTAATGCCTTCAAACCTATATGGTCCAGGAGATAACTATAACCTTACTAATAGTCATGTTTTACCTGCACTAATATTTAAATTTCATAATGCTGTTAAAAAAAATAAAAAAGAAGTTATATGTTGGGGAACGGGTAAACCATTAAGAGAATTTTTATTTGTTGATGATTTAGCTGATGCCTGTATTTTTGCGTTAGAGAATTGGGATTTAAATAAAAAGAATTTTTCAAAAGATCTTAAGGTATCAATACCTTCTTGGATAAATATTGGGAATAATGAAGAGCTTTCGATAAAGGAATTAGCAGAAAAAATTGCCTTTATTACTGGTTTCGAAGGAAAAATAAAATGGGATATAGATAAGCCAGATGGAACATATAGAAAGAAACTTGATACTTCTTTAGCAGAAGCCCTTGGGTGGAGAGCAAAAACTAATATAAATATTGGTTTAAAAAAAACATTTAAAAATTTTCTTGAAAATTACAATAGTAATAATTTAAGATCATAAATTTAATTTTAGATCTTTTTAATTATTTCTAGTTTAATAATTATTAAATTTCATAGGATAAAATAATTTATGATTTTTTTTATTAACTGAACAACTTTGAGTAATTTAATGCGAAATCTAGTAACTGGTGGTGCAGGATTTATAGGATCACACTTGATAAATAGACTTCTTAACAAAGGAGAAGAGGTAATATGTCTTGATAACTATTTTACTGGTACAAAGAAAAATATTAATAAATTTTTAAAGAATCCTAGATTCGAAATCTTAAGACATGATGTAACAGAACCAATTCTTCTGGAAGTTGATCAAATATGGCATTTGGCTTGTCCTGCTTCTCCAATCCACTATCAAAAGAACCCCATAAAAACTTCAAAAACAATTTTTTTGGGAACTTATAATATGCTTGGACTTGCTAAAAGAGTTAATGCAAAATTTTTACTTGCTAGCACAAGTGAAATATATGGAGATCCAGAGGTTTCGCCCCAAAATGAAACTTATAAAGGGAGAGTTAATACAGTTGGAATTAGAAGTTGTTATGACGAAGGTAAAAGGATAGCAGAAACTTTAGCATCAGATTATGAAAGGATTCATGGAGTAGACATACGAATTGCAAGAATCTTTAATACTTATGGACCAAACATGTTACCTAATGATGGAAGAGTTGTAAGTAATTTAATAGTTCAATCCCTTAAAAATGAAAGTTTAACAATTTACGGAAAAGGATCACAAACTAGATCCTTCTGCTATGTAGACGATCTTGTTGAAGGTCTAATGAAGCTTATGGATTCAAATTATTCAAAGCCACTAAATTTGGGTAATCCAGAAGAGTACAGCATATTAGAACTAGCTAATATTATCAAAAATAAGTTAAACAAAAATTTGAATATTATTTACAAACCACTCCCTCAAGATGATCCTCTCCAAAGAAAGCCTTGCATCATAAAAGCAAAGGAATTTCTTAATTGGTCGCCCACAATTGGTCTTAATGATGGACTTGATCAAACAATAAGCTACTTTAAAGAAAGTATTATTTAGATGTTAAATAACTAAAAATATTTAGCATTTTAAAATCTTTATCAATATGAATCTAAATTATTATACGAACTTAAAAATTAGAAGTTTTTTGATTTTCATTATTGATCTAATTGTATACAACATCATTAGTTTTAAAATATACTCTTTAATTTACAGGATCGATACAAGACATGGCTTATATCTCATAAAAATTCAGATATTTTGGTTTCTTTTAAGTTATATATCAGGTAGATACGCTCAATACAATATAAGTTTCAAGAAATGGCTTAAAAAGTACATTGAAAGATCTTTATTAACATTATTTTTATTTACTAATTTTATATTTATTAAGATACTTTTTTTTAGAGAAGCAATCTACAGACCAGATTTAATTTCAATATTTATTATTCTTTCACTTATTTCTATAGTCAGTTTGATCATATTATCCATTAACTATAAAATCATTCAAAATTCTTCCAAGAAGAATATTTGGGTTTACATAGGATCAAAATATCAATTTGAGAAATTCAAAAAATCTATTGTCCCATCTAATCATGAATTCATTATTAAAAATTTCAAAAATACAGATACTTTCTTAAAAACAAAATCAAAATTAATTTATAAATTAAGAGGCATAATAATTAAAAAAGAAATTGATTTCTCAACTATAAATTTAGAAAATTTGAATACACTACAATCAAAGATCGAAATTTATACCGAAATTGATTGGATCAAAGAGTTTTTACAAAGAATCCCCAGTAAACTTATTAGTAAAGAAGAATTTATTATTAGCAATCTATCCCCTAATATATTTTCAATACAAATTAGAATAAAAAGAATTTCAGATATTGTCCTCAGTTTAATAATAATAATAATTTCATCTCCATTATTATTATTGGCAATTTTATTTATCTATTTAGAAGATCGAGGTCCTATTTTCTATTCTCAAATCAGGAATGGATTAGGAGAGAAAAATATTAAAATTTTAAAATTGAGAACTATGATAATTTCTGCCGAGAAACTTGGTCCACAATGGTCAAGAAAAAATGATCCAAGAATCACAAAAATAGGTAAATTATTAAGAAGGATAAGATTAGATGAGTTACCACAATTAATTTCTGTAATAAAAGGAGATATGAGTTTAATTGGACCTAGACCTGAAAGGCCAGTAATAGATCATGAATTAGAAAAAAAAATTCTCCATTATAAGACTAGGTACTTGATAAAACCAGGACTAAGTGGATGGGCTCAAGTTAATTATCCATATGGAGCATCTATTAAAGATGCTGAAATTAAACTTAGTTATGACCTTTATTATCTTTATAATATTTCTTTATGGATAGACTTTTTAATACTTATAAAAACCATTAAACTTGTCCTCAGCGCTAAAGGAGCAATTTCAAAAAATTAGTTAATAAAAAATTGGTGTTTGTTCAGATTTGTTCGAAGATCAAAGTTGTAGAATAATGAGAGAATAAATAATTCCATGTATTCCATTATCAAATGCGAAGAAAATGTTATTAATGGATTAAGTTTATTAAATCAGAATAATGTAAAAACCTTAATAGTAATAAATTCCCAAAACAAAGTAATCGGAACAGCTACTGATGGAGATATAAGAAGATATCTCCTAAAGGGAGGGAATGTGCAAGACTCTATTGATAATGCTTGTAATAAATCATTTAATTATTGTTTCAGCTATGAAGAAGGAATAAATCTTCTTGATGAATTGAAAGATAAAAAAATCCTTACAATTCCTCTAGTAGATAAAAATATGAAACTTTTGGAAGTTTTGAACTATGAAAACAGCAAAGATAGATCTGATACGGTAGCTTTAATAATGGCAGGTGGATTAGGCAAAAGATTAAGACCTCTAACTAAAAATATTCCAAAGCCTCTTTTGCCTTTAAACGGAAGGCCAATAATAGAAACAATCATAGAGAACATAGCCGCCTCTGGAATTAAGAAAATTTTCATCTCAATAAAATATCTTGGATCAAAAATTAAAGATTGTTTAGGAGATGGAAAAAATTTTGGAGTAGAGATTCAATATCTAGAGGAAAAAGAGGCATTAGGAACTGCAGGATGCCTAAAGTTATTACCTAAAGACATTAAGACTATTTTTATTATTAACGGTGATATTTCAACGGAATTAAGTTTTAGATGGATTATTGATTACCATAAAATTAACAAATCTGATATGACTATCGCCACAAGAATGTTTAAGTATAATGTACCATTTGGAGTACTTACTCTCGAAGGTGATGACATTAAAAATATTGAAGAAAAGCCAATAAAATCTTTTCCTGTTGCGGGTGGAATTTATATAGTTAATTATGAAAAATATAAAAAGTTACATTTTTCTAGTAAGGAAGTCTACCTTGACATGCCAGATTTAATAAGCAAATTTTTAAAAATTAAAGCAACCGTTAGAGCTTTTTTAATTCATGAAAAATGGTATGACATTGGCGATGTTGAAACATATAATCAATTAAACAAAAATTGATAAGATGGAAAAAAAAGAAAAAGTTATAGGGTTAATAACTGCCAGAAGCGGATCTAAAGGGATTCCTAATAAAAATATGAAAAAATTAAATGGCAAACCTTTACTTTATTACGCATCAAAAGCTCTTATTGGCAACGAGGAGATAGATCAGGTTATTTTATCAACTGATTCAGAAAGTATTGCAGAATATGGTAGAGAGTTAGGTCTAAAAGTTCCTTTCATTAGACCAAAATATCTAGCAGAAGATAATTCAAAAAGTATAGATGTTGTAAAACATATAATTAAAAAGTGCTCGCTAAAAGGTTCAATTTGCTTAGTTCAGCCTACTAGTCCTTTAGTAAGTTGTTCAGACATTCAAAAGTCTATTGAAATCCATAAAAATACGAATCAAAATGTAATTTCAGTCTGCGAGACAAGTTTGAAACTTTCTAATACATGTTTGCTAAATGAATTCTGTAAAATCAGTTTTCTTGAAAAGAATACTGGAACACCACGACAGCTACAGAATCAATACTATAAACTAAATGGCGCGATATTTCTAAACAGTATTGAAAGTATTTTGCAAACTAATAGTTTAGTTCAAGAAAATTCAATAGCATTTATAATGCCAAAATATAGATCAATAGATATTGATGATTTATATGATTGGAATGTAACTGAATTGATTTTAAAGAATAAACATATTTTCCAAATATAGTTTTAAAAAACTTTTTTAATAACATATTTAATAAATATCAAAACTTTAATTAAATTCCTGTAAAATTCTATTAGGAAATATTAAGGAGTTTATGAATCCTTCATTCAATATTGGATCAAGGAGAATTGGAATTGATTACGAACCTTTACTTATAGCTGAACTTGGAATCAACCATGGAGGTTCCTTAGAAGTTGCAAAAACAATGATTGATTCTGCATATAAAGCAGGTATTGAAGTAGTAAAGCATCAGACCCACATTCCTAGTGATGAGTATTCTCTGGAGGGTAGAGAAACAATCCCGGGTAACGCTAATATTTCTATCGTTGAGATCATGGAAAAATGTGCATTATCCGAAACTGATGAATTCGAACTATATCAATATGCAAAAAATAAAGGCTTGACTTTTATCAGCACTCCTTTTTCATTAGAAGCATTAAATAGAATTTTAAATTTTGATTTACCTGCAATAAAAATTGGATCAGGTGAATGCTCGAACTATCCTCTTCTTAAAAAAGTAGGAGAAAGTAAAAAGCCTATAATTTTGAGTACTGGAATGAATAATATAAGCTCAATCAAAAAGGCAATTAATTGCCTTCCTGAAAATAATATTGCACTATTACATACAACTAATTTATATCCCACGCCACATGAATATGTAAGATTATCAGCAATGGTAGATCTTCATAAAAACTTTCCAAATTATGTTTATGGGTTATCTGACCATACTACAGATTCGACCTCTTCGATTGGAGCTGTGGCTCTAGGAGCATCAATTATAGAAAGGCACTACACCGATAGTAGGGCAAGAAAAGGGCCAGATATGATTTGCTCTATGGATGAAAAAGATGCAAAAGAACTTTTAAAACAAATGAAAATAATGAAAAGTTGTCTTTCACCAGGTTCTAAAAAAGAGGCTCATCCATCGGAACAAGTAACAATAGATTTTGCATTCGCATCTGTGGTCAGTGTTTCAGATATAAAACCAAATCAAAAGATTAAAGAAAATGATATCTGGGTTAAAAGGCCTGGTACTGGAGAGATAAGTGCTGAGAATTTAGATAAAGTTATCGGACGTATTGCAAGCAAATATATTCCTAAAAATAAACAGATAAGATGGAGCGATTTAATTTGAAAAAAAAAATTTGTTTCTACACGGGTAATAGAGGTGAGTTTTCTTTAATAAAACCCCTTATTCAAAAAGTTATCGAGATTGAAGAAATTAATGAACAAATACTTGTTTCTGGTAGTCATCTAGAAATAGAGTATGGAGAAACGATAAAGGAAATTTTAAATTCGGGTTTTAAAATTAACTATAAAACAGAACCCATAAAAAGAATTAATCAAATCAATAATACTTCTTATCAGATAGCACAATCTATTAATCAATGTTCAGAAGCTTTTAAAAAATTATGTCCTGATTTTGTTGTAATTTATGGGGACAGATTTGAAGCATTTGGGGCCTGCATTGCAGCCTCGCAATCTGGAATCCCTGTGATTCATATTGAGGGAGGTGATATTACTGAAGGAGGATGTTTAGACGATAATGTGAGACATGCTATGACAAAATTATCACACCTCCATTGCGTAACAAATTTTATATCGTATAAAAGAGTAGCTCTTTTAGGTGAAGAGAAGTGGCGAATAGCAAACATAGGATTACCTTGCCTAGATAATATTTTTGCGAAAGAATATGCTTCAAAGAAAGAGCTGATAAAGAAATTCGAATTAGATCTTGAAAAACCTTTAATAATTTTTACACAACATCCTGTATCTTCAGAGATCAATGATTTAAATCAACACATATCAAATACTACTAAGGCCTTAGTTGATTTATATCAAAAAGAATCAATCCAAATAATTTGTACTTATCCAAATAATGATGAAGGTTCAGAAATTATAATTGAAAAGTTAAAGAAAATCTCTGAAAACATGCCAGGAATTAAGCTTTATAAATCTCTTGGTGGTTATTATTATCATGGATTATTATCACTTGCTATGGAAAACAATAATTGCATAATTTCAATAGGGAACTCATCTTCTGGTATTAAAGAGACCTCAAGTTTTAATTGTCCTCATATAAATATTGGCAATAGACAAAGTGGACGATTAGGAGGAAAGAATATAATTAATGTTGGATATTCATCAAAAGATATTTACTCTAAAGTTAATTTTCTTTTAAAAAAAGAAAATAGATCAAAATATCAAGAAGGTAATAATCCTTATTGGAATAATGGTGCAGGGAATTGCTTCAAAAACTTTTTGAAAGAATTTATAAATTTAAAAAAGGAAATTATATTATTAAAAAAAATTAGACAAACTACTTTAGATATTAATTAAAAAGTTTGGATTTTATGAAATTTAATTTTAAAAATAATCTTGATTCTAGAGAAAACATTATATTATTCAAAAACTTTTTTTTATTTTTGCCTAATAGATTAAAAGGTAAATTAAAGTTTACAATTTTTTTAACGATATTCTCAAGCACTATTGAGGCTTTTGTAATTCTTGCTATTTACCCTCTAAGCTTGAGAGCATTAAGCTTCGGCATTCAAGAGAGAGAAGTTTTAAAAAATCCAGATTTCTTACAAAATATAAGGTTAGACTTTTTCACTTTTAATTCAACCTATATTTTTGTGATTTTTATTTTACTAGTAATTTTATCTTTTTCTCTTAAAATTTCCTCAAATTATAAGTCTTTAAAAATATCTTCAGAAATTGGAAGCTTTTTAAGTTCTGAACTATTCAAGAAAGAAGTTAATTCTGATTTAGATAATTTTATTCAGAGGGATTCTTCATTGATTAGTAGCTCTTTAATAATAGGAGTAAATTTAATAATATCCTCGTTTATTAACCCGTTCTTTAATGCCCTTCAATCAATTTGTTTCATTACAATTATACTTTTAAGCACACTTTTATTCGCTCCAAAAACATTATTGATTGGGATGTTTTTTATTATTTTTCTATACATCTTAATTATTATAAAAGTCAAAAGGAAAGTAAATAATATTGGTTTAAACAGAACTAATTTAGTAAAAGTTTTAACAAAATATATAAATAATCTTAATGAAAATTTTAGAGAGCTTTTTATAAGTAATGATAACTTAAATTTATATGATGACTATAAAATAAAAGATTATAAATTTAGAATATTGTCTGCATATTCTACTTTCTATAGTTCATTTCCAAAATACTTTTTTGAATCAGCTATATTATTGATCCTGATTTCAATCCTACTAATTTCTACAAAAGATAGTTATTTTATTATTAGAAACTTACCAATCTTAATAACTATTGCTTTAGCTGTTCAAAAAATCCTTCCTTATTTACAAGTTTTTTACACTAGTGTAATAAATATAATTTCAACAAGATATCTAGTCAAAACTTACTTTGATTTAACAAAAAGACATAAAAGGTTTACTAAAAGAAAAATTTATTTTCCTAATAATGATATTAAAATGAGTTATTTATCATATAAGAATGTATATTTTAGATATTCTAGTAAAGAACAATACACATTAAAAAATATAAATATTGAACTGAAGCAGGGAGATAATTTATATATATTTGGTCCCTCAGGATGCGGAAAGTCAACCCTTATGGATATTATGATTGGATTAAGAAATAATCACGAGGGAGATTCATTCGCAACAATTCATAATTCAAAAAAAATTGAAAAATACGACTGTTGTGAATTAAGAGACTTATTTAGTTATATACCTCAGGAAGGTGTGATTTATGACGAAACTATTTTATGGAATTTATTACCTTATAAAAATGAGATCAATTTTGATGAAATAGAAGAAATTTTAAATATTCTAGAACTTGATTTATTTATTAATAAATTGCCAAATAAACTTTTAACTGTATGTAGAGATAATGGGAAAATCTTCAGCGGAGGTCAGAGACAAAGATTATTAATAGCAAGAGGGATATTAAGAAATAAAGAATATTTATTTGGAGACGAAATCACCTCATCATTAAATAATAGTCTTGCAAAAAGAATAATAGTAAAATTAATAAGATTCCAAAAAAAGAGAAATAAATCTTTTATTCTCATTAGTCATAATGATTCATTATCTAAACTCTTTGAAAGAAAATATGAATTAAAAAAGTAAATACATATTTATGAAAATTAAAATGAAAAATATATTAAAAATTTTATTTCTTTATTGTATTAGTGTTATTTTTACTATTCCAAAACTATTTTTAATTTCACTTAAAAAAAAAGAGAGTTTTAATTTAATTTATGGTTTAGAAAAATCTAAAAGAATTGAAAACTATTATAGAGTGAGTCTTGACTTTAATTCAGATCTGATTTGGGACCCAAATATTCCTTTACCATTCTTAGAAAAAAAAATTGATACTATTTATTCAATTAATTTTTTAGATAAATTAAAATTAATTCATATTGAAAGACATCTTAAATTTTGTAGAAATAATCTATTGAAACATAATGGTAGATATATTTTTTCAGTAAAAAATTCTGAGCCCTATTTCAAATCTTATATTAATAAGAGAATTTCCTTATTTAATAAGCTTGACAATATAGATCACGAATACCAAGAAAGTTACTTTTTTCAAATTAATAACGTTGCTTACTCTGAAGGTAATAAAACTATGTTTGATAAAGAATTTATTAAAGCAATATTCATTAAAAATGGATTTAATATAAAAGAAAGAGAATTTAATTTTACTTTTGATAATCCAAATAAATATTATGATTCAATTTATTTTGTAGCACATAAATGAATAAAAAAAATCTACCTGTTCTTCTAATAACTTGGAATAGACCAAGGCATCTTTTGAAATCTTATAAAGCAATATTAGATTCAGGAATAGATGAGATTTTCATATATTGTGATGGTCTTACAGTAGATCTCAACAAAAATATTAAAATAAATGAAACGAGAAAATTAATAAAACATCTTTGTTTAAAAAACAATACTATAAAACACAAAATTAAATTTGCATCACAAATTTCATTAGGTTGTCGAGAAGGAGTTACAAGCGCCATAAATTGGTTTTTTGAACATAATGAAAAAGGAATTATTGTTGAAGATGATGTAATTATTTCAAAAATATTTCCTGCATTTTGTCTAAATTATTTCTCAATATCAGAACATGTACAATTTATTTCAGCTTCAAATTATGGAATAAAACCTTCTAATGGAGGTAATTTTAGATTAAGCAGGCATGCTTATATATGGGGTTGGGCAACGACTTCGAAACTTTGGTCAAAATATGAAAAATATATTGATGAAATAAGAATAAAAGAAATACTGAAAAATAATTATAAAAATAAAAATTATAAAAAATACATAAAGTTTTTATGTGAAAAATGTATTCTCACAAATAATAATAAAATTGATACCTGGGATTATCAATTATCATTTTTACTTTTTGAACAAAATATAATTAATTTAGTCCCTTCTGTATCTTTAGCTAAAAATATTGGATTTGACTCAGAAGCTACTCATACTAAAGAAAAAACACCTGAATATGCAAAACTTTTAAATAATTTCATTCACCTTGAATCTTCAGTTGATATTAATTTAATTGACTTTAAAGCAGATAAATCTGTTCAAGATTTAATTTATCTCCCAAGCCTAGGAGAAAGAATAAAAACAAAACTATTTAAATATTTAAAATGAATAAAGTTACACAAATCTCAACTAATTCATTTAATGGAGGGGCAGGGATTGCAGCTCTAAGACTACATAATGAGATCAATAAAAGTAATTCTTATAAATCTTACTTTTATACTGAGTTTATCAAACAAAAAAGTTTAATAGAAAATAATATATTTGAAAACAAATTTAGAACAATATTTAGAAAAATAAATAGCAAATTATCCAAACAATTTGCAAAAAATATATTTTTAAATGAAAATTTGGAATCTTTTTCTTATTCGCCATTTTATTTTTCAAAAAATCTAAGTAATTTATCATCCTCGGATATATATCACCTGCATTGGTTTCAACATGAATTTATTAATTTAAGAGATATTAATAAATTACCAAATAATAGAATTGTATGGACTCTTCATGATTGTTGGCCAATACAAGGTACTGAACATTATGTTCTAAAAAAAGATCAAACAAATAAAATTTATTTAAAATTGAAAATGAGAATTAAGAACTATAAAAAAAATTTAATTAAAAATAAAAATATTCATTTAGTAGCTCCGAGCAAATGGATGAAGGAAGAAGCTTTAAATAGCTTTGAGAATTTCACACCCAATATCACAGTAATTCCAAACGCAATTCCTGATATTTTTTTTAAAGAATTACGAAAAAATAAAGCAAGAAAACTTCTTAACTTACCTTTAGATAAAACCTTAGTACTTTTCTCATCTTTAGGAGGACTAAAAGACAAGCGTAAAGGGATCGAAATAATTATTGATTTAATAAAATATTTGCATAATGAAAGCAGCATAGAATTTATAACAATAGGTCCCTTTCAAGAAATTATCAAAATCAATAAGGAAATGATTCATTATTTAGGGAAAATAAATGACTTAAAAAAACTTTTTCATATATATAAAGCAACAGATATGGTTTTAGTACCTTCTTTGATTGATAATTTACCTCAAGTTGCTACTGAAGCTCAAGCATGTGGAAGACCTATAGTTTGCATGAGAAATGGAGGTTTAAAAGATATAGTAATTAATAAAAAGACTGGCTTTTTTAGTAAAGATCGAAATCCGAAAAATTTCACTCAACAAATAAATAACGTAATAAAAAATGGATTATTAAATGAAGCAGAAAGTAAATACATTTCTAAAAGAGCAAAAAGTTTATGGAGTGGTAAGGTAATAAGAGAAGCTCATATCAATCTATACAACGATATGCTTAAATTCAATCATCAGAAATGAAAAAATATCTTAATGTTTTTTATATTTTGACAATTTCAAAAAATGATAAGATCGGATTAAATAAGACTATTAAATCTATTGATAAATTAAAAACAAATTTTAAAATAGTCCACCTAGTTAAAGAATTTTGCTCTTCAAAAGTTGAAAGAAAAAGAGTTGAAATTAACAAAAAAAATCTTACAAGAATTTTAATTACTCAATATGATTGCGGTATTTATAATTCTATGAATCAAATACTTCAAGAAGTACCCAACAAATATTATTGTATTTTTATAAATTCTGGTGATATTCTCGAAGGCTTTTTAGATTCTATTGAATTGAAAAGTTTTGAAGATTTCTACCTTATTAAAAGTTTTAAAGAACAAAAAAAATTCAACCAAGAAATAGTACCTAAAAAAACATTTTTAGATGGTATGCCTTTCTGTCATCAATCATTAATATTTAGAAAAAATAATTTCATGAGATTCGAAGAATATTTTAATATTTCTAGTGATTATTTATTTGTTTTAGAATGGATAAATAAAAAATATGAATCCCCATTAAAAATAAAAGAAGTGAATAATTTATATTCTATTTTCGATACTAATGGCATAAGTTCAAAGAAAAGATTTCAAAGAGATCTTGAAGGTTTTTTAGCAGTATTAAGATGTTTGGGTATTCTCAAATCATTAGTTTATATATCTAATAGATTAAAAAAATATATTTATATAATTATTAAATAAAATGTCAAAAGTATTTTTTTCAATAATAACTCCTGTGCTTAATGGAGAATTTTATATTGATAATTTCATAAAAACCCTAACAAATCAAACTTACAAAAATTGGGAAGCAATCATAATAGATGATCATTCTTCTGATAATACTTATAAATACTTAAGAAAAAAATCAGAATTCGATAAAAGATTTAAAATTTATAAAAACCAAAATAATAAAGAAATTAATTCTCCCTATGCAGCTAGAAATTATGGATTAAATAAAAGCAATGGACTTTATATTTGTTTTTTAGATATCGATGATTATTGGTACAAAGAGAAATTGGCTATAGAATATGAAATTATAAAGAATAAAAATATTGATATTTTAGTGGGGAATTATATTAAAGCAAATAATAAATTAACTTCAGGGTATCTTAAACCTAGAATAAAATTTATTTCTATAAAATCTCAATTATTTATATGTAATCCTTTTCCAATGCTCAGTACGACAGTGAAGTTCTCAAAAATTAAAAGATTGAAATTTAAATCTTTATTTCATGAAGATTATATTTTTTGGAAGGAATTAGTCAATAAAAATAAAAATATAAAAATTCACTTTCATAAAAACATAATTGCGATTTATAGAATAAGAGAAAACTCTTTATCATATAATAGATTTAAAACAATTTTTTGGCTTAGAGATTGCTATAAATATTTTGAATATAATAGATTTATAATTTACCCAATACTATTTTTAAGAACTATCTTTTTCCTTATTGAGAAATACGCTGTAAAATTCAAATTCCTAAAAACAAAAGAGTTAAAATTTAAAAAATAATAGCTAAAGTTTAGTCTTATCTTTATATAATCTTAGAATGAAAGAATTTAATTCAAAAATAAGTCATTTAACACTTAATCATAAATTCATAAGGGAATCAACTTTTTTATTCCCTTTATTTAGGTTGCTTAGAAAATCAATAAATCCTCTAGGCTTTGATCTTGCTATTTGCAGATATCAGTCAACAATATCTTTATACTCAACAAAAGAAGATGACAAATTATATCCTTCATTTATTAAAGGTGATCTTATAAATGTAGGCGCAGGGGGCTTTACTCATAAAAATTGGGTTAACTATGACTTCCCAGCAAGGACAAAATTATATAAAAAAATACAAGGAAAATTAAATAAGGATTTTATCCCTATTGATCTTAATCAAGAAAACTTGAGGATAAATTCCAAAAGTTTAAAAGCCTGTTATTTATCTCATATATTAGAACATCTTCCAAGAGAAAATAGTATTAAAGCTGTAGATTTTTTTTACAAAAAATTAGTTAAAGGAGGAATTATTAGGATCGTATTACCCGATGTAGAAAATATTTTTGATAATCTAAAAATAAATTATAAAAATCCTAAAAAAAATGAATTAATTTTTTTGGCAAATAAGATATTTGGTAAAATTGAAAAAAATAAATATTCTTATAGCGAAATAAAAAAAATCTTCTTGGAAAGTAATAGTTGTGAAGATTTTTACAACAAACTTCTAATAAAATGGCCCGCACTTAATATCCCAGATAAAGAGCATCCAGAGTATCACTTGGGTTGTTGGACCAAAAAATTTTTACTGGAAAAAATAGAAAGTCATAAATCTTTTAGAAATTGTATTATTACCGATAAAAACAAATCTCAATTCGCCCCTTTTATTAATGATGCCATTTTTGATACAACTGAATCAAATAATTCCATTTATTTAGAAATAAAAAAAACATAAAAAATGAAAAAAGTCCAAATTATTCATTTACATCCATCATTAAGTTTTATTGGAAGATGTTTAAGTCTCGTGAATAAAGACTCAAAACTTGTAATTATACATGGGGCTTCAATACATAATAAATATAACTTAAAATTCATTACTTGGATAAAGCAAAATATAGTTAAAAAGAAAATAAATAAATCCTTACTTTTTCAAATCTATAAAATAAAACCATTTAATTTTTTTAATATTTTTTACGAGATGTTATTTTATAGAATTAGTAAAACAAATAAAATTTATCAAAAAGATATAGTACTAGATAGTATTTGCAGAAGAAAAAAATCTAGCTATCTATACTATAGATTTTCTTTTTTGAGAAATTTTATAAAATATATATTTAGAGTTTATTGTAAGTTTTTAATTTGTTATTACAAGAATATTCTAGATAGGGTTAAACCAAATAATATATTTATTTCACATCCTGTTTATATAGAATATGGAAGCTTAATTATTGCAGCAACTGAAAAGAAAATACCTATTACGGTAATAAGTGGGGCATTTCATAATTCTTATATTATAAATGGCAAATTCAAAACATATCATTTTGCTATGTTCATAAAATACCTTTATAAAAAATATAAAACTAAGAATGATCATTGTATAAGTGCAGAGGCAAAAAATTCATTAATAAATGATCCCATACTCAGCTTATTAAGATGTAACAGTAGCAAATATGCAAATACATTAATAATAACTACACACTGCTTTAGTGATAATAATCATATTTCAAAAACAGAAAAAATGATATATCCAACTTATTTTGAATGGTTTATAGAAACGTGCAAAATTTTAAATAAAATAGAAGTTCCAAAATATAAATATTACATAATCAAAATTCATCCTTATATAAAAGTGTATAAAGAAGAAAATTTAATTTATGGCATTATTAAAAAATACTTAAAAAATAAAAAAATTAATTTAAAAATATGCTACCCACATCAATATATATCAGACGTAATAAATGAAAAATATATTTACCCCATCAACTTAACTGTCCATGGACAAGTATGTTCAGAGTTAGGATCTGTTGGAATTCCATCTATCGCATGCGGATTAGCACAAGGTCCTTTAGAAGCGCAATATAATCCAACTGATGCTTTAGATTATAAAAAAATCATTTTAGATAATATTTATGCAAGTGAATGTTTAAATAAATTAAAAGATAGTAAGAAAATAATAAAAGAGTGCAAAGAGTATATTAAATTCTCAAAAATTTTACTCCCAGATGATTCATTAAAAAATAAACTTTATAAAATTAGAAATTTTTATAATTTCCAAGAAGAAAAATTAATTTCATCAAAAGCTTTAGAAATATTAATAGATTTAAAAAAGAAAAAGTTACCAAAAAAGCTGATGCTTAACAAAGGTTGGGGGGTTTATATTCCGAATGGCATATAAAATTAATTATCTAATTATTATTGATTGGTTGATGACTCCATTAATGGAAATTGGAGCAGATATTGCTCTACAAAAAGGTGAAGATTCAAAAAATGTTGAAGTTTTAATAATTGATGACTACAAAGAAAGTGAGGGATTTAATAAAAGATTTATTTCCAATTTTAGTTATTTTGATATTCCTAAAAGATTAGAAAGAATAATCAATAGTAAAAAAATTAAAAATATAACTGTCAGTAGAGTTGAAATAAAAAGAAATTTTAATGAAAAATATTGGCCAAAAGAAGTTTTAAAAACTTTTAATTTATTGAAAACAAATGGAACCCTTCCCATTAATAATAATTTAAAGGAATTATTTATCAATAATGTAAATATAGGTGATGGGATTTTGAGTTCTATAATTTCGAGAACAAAAAATAAAAATCCAAAATATTATTCTGAAGAAAAATATATAATTGAGTTTTTCAATTTATTTGTAAGGCGATATTTAACTATAAAGGAATTTTCAAGAAACAAACCAGTTATAGAAAATGTAGTAATTTTCAACGGAAGGTTTGCTTCTTCAAAATCTATAGAGGCAGTTTTTAATGAAAAAATAAAAAAACCTAGAATACTATTTTACGAACGTTCTCATAGTATTGGTAAATTCACATTAAATAATTTTAAGGTACATGATCGAAAAAAAATCATTAAAGAAATTAATAACTATTGGCTTGATGCGGATAACTATGATGAAGCAAAAAAAATAGCAGAAACTTTCTTTAAAACAAAAATTTCTGGTAAAGGTACTGATTGGTTCCCTTACAGTAAGGGGATTCAAGATAATAGATCTGAAAAATTTAAAAAACTTGAAAAACAAAAAAAAAGAAAAATTGTTTATTTTTCTTCATCTGAAGATGAATTTGAATCACTTGGAGATATTTGGCAAGACAAAAGATTTAAATTAGATCAGAGTCAAATAATTAAAGAATTATCGAGAATAACTTTAGAAAAAGGAATGATTTTAATTATAAGAATACATCCAAACCTAATTAATTCCTCCAATATTACAAAACTAAAATGGTCTAAAATATTGGAAAAAATTCCTAAAGAAAATTTATATATTTTTAATGAAGAAGATAATACTTCATCTTATCAAGTTATAGAAATATCAGATATTGTTGTTGTATACGGTTCAACTATTGGAATAGAATCATTATATTTAAAGAAACCTGTTATTGTAACTGGATCCTCATTTTATTATGGTACAAATGCTATCCTAAAACATTCATATACATTACCAAGTATTAAAAAAAATATTTATCAAATTATTAAAGAGAATAATGAGATAAATAAAAATAAAGATTTATTAAAAGAAAGTTCATACCCTTATGCATATTGGGCATACACTCATGGTTATAATTTTAAGAACTTTAAACAAGAAGGTCCTATAGATGGGAAATTCTTAGGATATGATTTAGATGGAATTCATAAAACTTTGTCAAAGATAAATAAACTTAAAAATATCTTAAGTAAAATTTCAAATATATTTATCAAATAGTTTTTGCAGTTTATCATCGTTCTCCCATAAATCAATGTAGTCTCCAAGAAGTGGATTTGTGAAATTATAATGATTTTGAAAATAATCCCAAAAACTAAAATTATAAAGATTTGGATATCTTTTGAATCTTGCTTGAAACCCTATAGAAAACTCCTCCCAAGGTAATGAATTTCTTATCGTATAACCAAGTGAATATTTTCTTACGTTAATAATAATTTTTCTATATTTGTGATTCATATAAATTTGATCAAACTTCTTTTTAGTAATTGACTTATTTGCATAGAAATCCCAATAAACCTGAAAATAGCTTTTCTCAAAATTTATATCTTTAGCATTAATACAGATAACTAATTGATCCTTAAAGTCTTGGATTTTTAAAAAATCAATCATTTCTTTCCTAGTAAAATTTTGATATCTTTTTAAGATGATATTTCGTAATGCAATTTTGAAATCATTATTTACTTTTTTTGAACTTTTA
>MDSZ01146379.1_pt1 | contig 17531 bp, 18 predicted proteins | sample 811201 | NCBI WGS metagenome assembly MDSZ01 (sample SAMN05326647, study PRJNA326480) | marine metagenome | isolation source: seawater | place: Indian Ocean: North | collected 2010
AAAAAATATAACTTTTGCTTATAAGCTTAAGGATTCTCCCCCTATAGCAATCGATAATACCTAATTTTGCAAGTACTGCAACCCTTTCAGAACAAAAAACTTCTTTAAGAAAAACATTTAAAATAGAATCAAATTCTAAAAAAGATTACAAACATGAATAAAAAGGAAAGGGCTCTATTTATAGAGAAAAAACTGAATGAGCTTTTCCCTAATCCTAAAGCTCCTTTAAATCACAGTAATGCATTTACTTTGCTTATAGCAGTACTTCTAAGTGCTCAAACTACAGATAAACGAGTAAATATTGTTACCAAAGAGCTTTTCAAGCTCGCCTCTACTCCAGAAAAAATGTTTAAACTTGGAGAGGTAAAAGTTTATGATGTCATCAAGACTTGTGGGCTAGCTCCTAAAAAGGCAAAAGCCATAATAGAAACTTCAAAAATCCTTATAGATAAGCATGGTGGCAAGGTTCCAAAAGATTTAACCTTGCTTGAAGAATTGCCTGGGGTTGGTCATAAGACTGCCTCAGTTGTTGTAAGTGAGTTTTTTAAAGTTCCTGCCTTTCCAGTTGATACTCACATACATCGTCTTGCACAACGTTGGGGCCTCACCAATGGAAAATCGGTTAAACAAACTGAAAAAGACTTAAAAGAAATTTTTGAAAAAATGAATTGGCGTAATTTACACCTACAAATTATTTTTTATGGAAGAGCGTTTTGCACATCAAGAGGATGTGATGGGACAATTTGTTATATGTGTAAAAGTTTATATCCTAATAGAAAAAATAAAGTTAAGACTCTTAAAGCTTAAAATAATTTTCTAGAAGAGTATAATTTGTATTTTAACAGAATAATGTACGGCAACAATCTCTCTATAAAAACTTTTGATGAGGATCTTTGGCAGGCTCTAGAAAAAGAACGTGTCCGACAAGAACAACATATAGAGCTTATTGCATCTGAAAATTATGCTTCACCAAGAATTTTAGAGGCTCAAGGTTCAGTACTGACAAATAAATATGCCGAGGGCTATCCAGGAAAAAGATATTATGGTGGCTGTGAATTCGTCGATGTTGCAGAGCAGTTAGCTATAGATCGGGCTAAAGAGCTTTTCAAAGCTGATTATGCAAATGTTCAGCCACATTCGGGAGCAAGTGCTAATGCTGCAGTTTTTCTCGCCCTGTTAAATGCAGGTGATAAAATCTTAGGCATGAGTTTAGACCATGGTGGTCACCTGACTCATGGCTCAAAAGTAAACTTCTCAGGAAAAATTTATGAATCTTATAGTTATGGAATTGATCCAGAGACTGGAGATATTGACTATGCCCAAGTTGAATCTTTAGCTAAGGAACATAAGCCGAAGCTTATTATCTGTGGATTTTCTGCTTTCTCAGGAATTTTAGACTGGGCAAGATTTAAAGAAATAGCTGAATCCATTGACGCTTACCTTTTGGCTGACATTTCACATGTTTCGGGGTTAGTTGCTGCAGGTCTGTATCCCAATCCTTTTCCATATGCTGATGTAGTCACAACCACTACTCATAAAACTTTGGTTGGTCCGAGGGGTGGTTTAATTTTAGCTGGTCCAAACGAAGACTTACATAAGAAACTCAATTCTGCTTTATTTCCTGGTTCTCAAGGCGGGCCTCTAATGCACGTTATAGCTGCAAAAGCTGTTTGCTTTAAAGAAGCCATGGAGGAAGACTTTAGAACTTATCAACAACAGATACTTTCTAATGCTAAAGAAATGAGTAAAAGATTCATGGCCAATCATATTGATATTGTTTCTAAAGGAACCTCAAATCATATGTTTTTAGTCAATTTAATTAAAAATGATGTAACTGGAAAAGAATTGGAGGCTGCTTTAGGAGAGGCTTTTATTACAGTGAATAAGAATTCTGTTCCTAATGACCCTAAATCTCCTTTTGTAACATCTGGAATAAGAGTTGGCACACCAGCAGTTACCAGAAGAGGTTTCAAAGAGAAAGAAGTTTCCAAAGTAGCAGATTGGATAACACAAATCATTAATAACTTAGATGATAAAAATCTAATTTCTGAAATCAAAGACGAAGTTAAAAATCTTTGTAGTAACTTCCCTGTTTATTCTCAGTAAATAATGCATTGTCCCTATTGTACCTTCGAAGAAAGTAAGGTTATTGACTCTCGTCTTGTAACTGAAGGAAGTGAAATACGAAGAAGACGTGAATGCCTTAAGTGTGGCGAAAGATGGACTACTTTTGAAGTTGGTGAATTAGTAATGCCTAAAATTATAAAGCAAGATAAATCTAGAGTCCCTTTTGATGAAACGAAAATCAGAGAAGGAATTGCCAGATCCCTAGAAAAGCGTCCTGTGAGTGATGCTCAATTCCAAACTTTGATAGAAGTTATCAAAAAGGAAATAAGAGACTTAGGAGAAAGAGAAATTGAATCTAAGCAAGTTGGAGAAACAGTAATGAGGCACCTAAAAAAATTAGATGAAGTCGCCTTTGTTAGATTTGCTTCGGTTTATAGAAGTTTTCAAGATCCTAATGAGTTTAGTGAAGAAGTAAAAAAATTGAGTGATGAATGATTCCTATTTTATCTCCAAAGCTGTCTCTCTAGCTCTGAAAGGACAATTTACTTCGAAACCTGGGGTTAAAGTTGGTTGTGTAATTGTTAAAAACAATAAAATACTTGGCCAAGGTTTTTATGAAAATTATGGCGGTCCTCATGCAGAAATTAATGCCATTAATGATGTTAAAAGAAAGTTTAAGAAAAACTATCTTTCTAAACTATCTGGAAGCGATATATACATTTCTCTTGAGCCCTGCAGTAAAAAAGGCAAAACAGGTGCTTGCGTAAATGAACTAAAAAAATATAACTTTAATAGAATAATTGTTGGTACAGAAGATCCAACTCAGAAAGGATTAAAAATCCTTGAACAATCTGGTTATGAAGTAAAGAATTTACAAGACAAAAATTGCTTTGCATTAAATAGAACTTTTTTTCATAAAGCAAAATTCAACAAGCCCTTTATAAAAGCGAAAATAGCCATGTCCAGCGACCAAAAATCGGTTTTTGTATCAAGCAAAAGAAAGTGGATAACAGGTGGATTAGCAAGAAAGGATGTGCAGTTTTTAAGAGCAGAGGCGGATATTATTGTCACGGGGGCAGGAACTATAAATTTGGACAAACCTTCCATGAATGTAAGATTAAAAAAACTTAGCTCCAATATAAATTTTATTCAACCCGATAGATATGTTTTTTCAAAAGATCTTTCTTTAGATTGGACTGCTCCCTTTTTCAGTTTGCCAGGAAAGAAAATACTTGTAACTGCCAAAAAAAAGCTGCCTAAAATTCCAAGAAACCTAAAAGATATATCCATAATGAACTTTAGTACAAATAAAAATTACATAAATCCAGTTAATTTTGTTAACAGAGTTTCAAAGCAAAATGTAAATAATATTTTAATTGAGGCAGGTCCAGCACTTTTAGGAAGCTTTGGAGATGAAAACTTAATTGATGAGTATATTTTTTTTATTTCTCCTGAAAAGCTAGGAGATAAAGCTTTACACTTTTACGGGGGTCAAAACAAAATAAACTTTTTTGAAAGCAAGCAATTCGATATAGTTGAAGAAATCAATATCGGCAAAGATAAAAAAATAGTCTTAAGAAAAAAATAAAAATGGATTTAAACGGCGCTAAAGAACTTATCTCTGAAATCAAAAAAGGCAATATGGTTCTTTTAATGGATGATGAAGACCGAGAAAATGAAGGAGATCTGATTCTTGCTGGGGAAAAAGTAACTGCCGAAAAAATAAATTTCATGGCAAAACATGCTAGAGGTTTAATTTGTCTAGCAATGAGTCAAAGCAAATGCGAAGCCTTGAATTTGAATCAAATGGTAAATGATAATAAAAGTGGTCATGGCACAGGTTTTACTGTCTCTATAGAGGCTGCTACAGGGATAACTACAGGAATTTCTGCTGCTGATCGTGCAAGAACTATTGCTGTTGCTTCAAAATCCAAGGCCAAAGCTAATGATATTGTCTCTCCTGGCCATATTTTTCCGGTAAGGGCTGTTCCAGGAGGAGTCTTGTCTCGAACAGGGCATACGGAAGGGAGTACAGATTTATGCAGGTTGGCAGGATTAACAGAATCGGCAGTAATTTGTGAGGTTATGAATGAAGACGGAACTATGGCTCGAAAAAAAGCCTTGCTCGATTTTAGTAAAAAACATGGTCTGAAAATTGGAACCATTGCTGACCTAATAAATTATCGAATTTTGAATGAAAAGACAGTAGAGAAGATTGAAAAAAAACTGGTAAAGACAGAATATGGAAAGTTCAACCTTATTATGTACAAAGATCTTATTTTTGATGAAACTCACTTGGTATTGCAGAAAGGAAAAATTACAAAAAATAACCCAACCTTGGTAAGAGTTCAGCAAAGTAATTTCTATCATGATCTGCTAAACATCAATGAGTTTGGTGCTAGGTGGTCTGTTTCTGACGCAATGAAAAAAATTAATGAAGCTGGCAAAGGAATAATCCTGCTTATTGATGGAGAAAACGATAAACAAAACGAATTTAATGAAATAAATGCTTCCAAGAAGAAAAGGAAAACTATTCCAAATAATGATCCAAGAAGAATAGGAATTGGCTCTCAAATTCTTAGAGACTTGGGAGTTCAAAAAATTAAATTAATGGGTTCAGAGGTCAGATATCCATCCTTATCAGGATTTGATTTAGAAGTTACGGAATATGTAAAAAAATGAAAACTACAAAGATTGATATAAAAAAACCTACTGAAGATTTGAGTCAAGCCAAGCTTGCAGTTGTGAGTACTTATTGGAATGAAGAAATTATTAAACCGATGCTTCACGATTGTCTCTTAACCTTAAATGAATGCAATGTGGAAAACAAATCATTTACTGTTCCTGGAGCATATGAACTACCTTTTGTAGCACAATCTCTTTGCGAAAGCTTTGATGCAATTATTTTACTTGGCTGCATAATCAAAGGAGAAACTCCTCATTTTGAGATTATTTCTCAAAGTATCAGCGATAAAGTTTTAGAAACATCTTTAAAAAAAAATATCCCTATTATTTTTGGTGTACTAACAACTAATAATGAAGCTGAGGCAATGGAGAGAGCTGCTTACAAAGGTACTGAGTATGCTATGTCTGCTCTTAATGTTTTAGATACTCTAAAAAAAATTAAGTGAAAGATATTCCATCTCCAACAAAAACAAGAGAGCTGGTAATCCAAATACTTTACCAAAAGAATATTTCTGGAGATTCCAATACGAAGGTATTAAAAGAACTTAAACAAAATCAAAAAAGTTTAAATACAGACAAAGTTAGTCAAATCGTAAAAGAGATAAAAGACTTAAAAAAAGAATTTATAGAAACCATAGAAAAGTTTTCTAATATTCCTTTTTCTAGGATAGGAGAGATTGAACTTTCTATTTTATATTTAGCTCTATATGAAATATCTCAGTCTCAATTGGACAAACCTATCGTTATTAATGAGGCGATTAAGCTAGCAAAAAAATTTGGACAAAATTCCAGTCACAAATTCATAAATGCTATTTTAGATAAGGCAATCAAAGATAAGTAAATCATCTAACAATGGTACTTTGATCATCAGGTCCAGTAGAAATAATTTTTACAGGAACTTCACAAATATCTTCAATATAAGAAATAAATTTTTTTGCTTCTTGGGGCAATTCATCATAGGTAGTTAAATTCTTAGTTGGAGATTTCCATCCTGTAAGAGTTTCATATTTAGGTTTTACATTCTCTAGGTTCATACACTCGCCAAAAATAGAATCCACATTATCATCATATTCCTTGCATACTTTAATTTCATCAATTCCATCAAGAACATCTATTTTTGTTAGGCAAAGTCCTGAAATACTATTTGTTTTGATAATTCTATTCATTAATACTGCGTCAAACCAACCGCATCTTCTGGGTCTTCCGGTGGTTGCACCAACCTCGCCTCCTGTCTTAGCAATATATTCTCCAAGATCATCATCAATTTCTGTTGGCAACGGTCCCTCTCCAACTCTTGTAACGTATGCTTTTACTACTCCTAAAATATTTCCAACATCCAAAGGACCACAGCCTGCGCCTGCAGCTATACCAGAGGGAGAACAATTACTTGAAGTTACGAATGGATATGTTCCTTGATCAATGTCTAACAAAGCACCTTGAGCACCCTCAAATAAAACTGATTTTGCTTGAGCATTTACTTGTTTTATTAGCATAGAAACATCGGCAAGCATTGGTTTTACTTTCTCGCCAAAAGTTAAGTTTTCATCCATCAAGCTACTTAAAGACAAGGCTTCTTTGCCATAGAATTTCTCAATCGTAAAATTATAAAAATCTAAAGTTTCCTCTAATAATGGTCTGAGTTGTTTTTCATCAAGAGTGTCTACAACTCTAATTGCTCTTCTTGCAACCTTGTCTTCGTATGCCGGTCCTATGCCTCTTAATGTTGTTCCAATAGTTTTCTGACTATTTGACTTTTCTTTATAGAGATCTATTAGTTGATGATATGGTTGAATTAAGACACAAGCAGGACTTATTTTTAATCTATCAGCAATGCCAGAAGTAACATTGCTAATATCGTCTATTTCAGAAAATAAAGCTTCATAAGATATGACTACGCCCTTCCCAATCAAGGATAGTGCATCCTTATGGCAAATTGATGAAGGTAACAAATGAAGAACAATTTTTTTGCCATTAATAATAAGTGTATGACCAGCATTATGCCCACCTTGATACCTACATGCTGCGCCAAAATTACCGGCTAAAAAATTGACAATCTTTCCCTTGCCTTCATCTCCCCATTGCAATCCTAAGATAGCTGTATTTGAAATTGTCATATTTTTTGATTTAACTTTACGAGAGAAGAAACATTAACATCAAAACCAATGGCATCTCTTACAATATTATTCTGAACGCTTTTATACTGCCCTCCCTTGGCAATGGAAAAACCAAATCCCGAAACGTGCACAGAAAAAACTAAACCAGTATGATAATCAAATCCTGGAAAGTCTGAAAAATCAATGTGGTAGTCGGCTGAAGACGGCAAACTTTTTATGATTTTTTCTATTTTTTTAGCTGAATTCTGAAAAATTTTATTTTTATGTTTTTTTAGATATTTAAGACAATCTTTTTTGCCATTTACAGCAATAAGCTTCTTAATTTCTTGTAAGACGTTATTATTCAAATTTTTTGATTTAAAAAATTCATTCAAATCTGTTTCTGATTTTGATGAAATAATTTTTTTGAGGATTCTGTTTTCTTTATAGGATATTTCTAAAGAATTTAAAAGTTCTGACATGGGCTCTGTTCTGCCCAAAGAAAGAGTCAGTTTATATTTTCCAGCTTTTTTTAGACTCAGCAGCATAAGTTTTACAAGCTCTATTTCATCGGAAATTGAAATTCTTCCAAAAATTTCTACTCCTGTTTTATAGGCAATTTTAGACTTAGTTAATGAATCTTTGGTCTTCCTCAAAGTCTCCCCAAAATAACAATATTTCTTTTTGTTTTTGCTGGCTTGTTGAAGATCGATTCTAGCTATTTGTTGAGAGATATCAGGTCTTATAGATATATCTTTTAAATTCTCATCGGAAAAACTATAAACATAATCCTTCAGAGAATCATTTGCATTTCCGCCTATGGCATCTGAAAATTCAATCAGTGAGGGTATTACAAGTTCATAATTATTTTTGTAAAAGTAATTTAGAAATTGTATACGGAGCTTTTCTAGTTCTTGGGCTTTAACACCTACAAAATCTTCCGCGCCATCTGGAAGACCTGAGTTGGACGTAGACATTTTTTATTTATTCTGATTTTCTGCCCTTGGAACTATCCAAGTACTTAAAAAAATCACTATCAGGATCGATAAGAAGTACATCTGATTTATTTTCAAAAGTAGATTGATAGGCTTTTAAACTTCTAGTAAATTCATAAAATTCTGGATCTTTATTATACGCATCAGCATAGATTCCGGTGGCTTTAGCATCGCCATTACCTCTAAGTTCTTCAGCTTCTCTATAAGCTTCAGCTAGGATAATCGTTCTTTCACGATCAGCGTTTGCTCTGATGCCTTCAGCAATTTCAGTTCCTTTAGCACGGAGTTCTTGAGCTAACCTTTCCCTTTCTGTTCTCATTCGATTATAGACTGATTCATTTACTTCAGTAGGCAATTCAATTTTCTTTACTCTTACATCTAAAACTTCAATTCCTAGTTCAGCTGCAGCAACTCTATTCAAGTCGTTGGTAAGGATAGCCATCAATTCATCTCTTTCACCAGAAACTACCTCTTGGACAGTTCTAGTACCAAATTGGTTCCTAAGGCCTTCATCTACCCTTTGGGTCAATAATGTTCTCATTGCACTTAATTGTCCCCCAGAGGAGGTAATATAAAACTGCTCATTATTAGTTATTCGCCATTTAACAAACGCATCAACAATAAGCCGCTTTTTTTCAGCAGTGAAATAAGGTTGTGGGAGAGCATCAAGTGTTAAGACTCTTGAATCAAATTTTTTAACCGAATGATATATTGGAATCTTAAAATGCAAGCCAGGTTTTATTTCAGGTTCAACAATTTCACCAAATCTTAATAAGATTGCTGTCTGCTTGTCATTTACAATGTAGACGGAATTTATCAAAACAAGCAAAGTGATTACGGCAATGATTATTAAACTAATAGTTGATGATTTCATGTTACCTTCTGTCTTGTCTTCTTCTTAATTCTTCAATTACACGGTCTGTTATCTCTTGAATGTCTGATCCTAAAGAGCTTGAGTTATTGAATGGCTGGGCGTCATCTCCTGAGCGTCTATTAGGATCTAACGAGGCAGCGGCAATTTGATCTAAAGGTAAATAAAGAATGTTATTTCCTTCTTTTACATCAATCATAACCTTGGTACTACTATTCATTACAGACTGAACTGCGTCTAAATAAAGCCTTTGTCTAGTTACTTCCGGGGATTTTGAATATTCAATTAAAAGTTGATCAAATCTAGATGCTTCTCCTTCTGCTTCAGATATAACTTTTTGTTTATAACCTTCAGCATCCTCGATTGTCCGCTTAGCCTGACCTCTTGCTATTGGCACCACTTCATTTGCGTATGTTTCGGCTTCGTTTCTGAGTCTAACTTCATCTTCTCTTGCCTTAACAACATCATCAAAAGCTTCTTTCACAGCATCGGGAGGTCTAGATTCTCTGATAGAAACTGCGACAACTTCAATTCCTGTTCTATATGTATTTAATCTAGTTTGAAGTCTAGATTTAACGTCCATAGCAATTTGTTCTCTACCTACAGTCAAAACACTATCCATGGTCGTACTTCCTACCACATGTCTTAATTCAGCTTCAGAAGCCTGAGCTAAACTGTCTTCAGGAGCAGAAGCTTCTAAAAGAAAAAAAACAGGGTTGGATCGTTTATATTGGACTGCTACTTCTACATTAACAATGTTTTCGTCTTTAGTTAACATGGAAGAATTCGTTGTATGAGTGAAAAGTTTTTCTGTATTTACGATGAACCTATTATCAATAAAAGGAGGATTCCAATGAATACCTGGTCCTTTGGTTGTTGAATATTTACCGAATCTTAAAATAACAGCTTCCTCTTGCGCATCTACTGTATATATCCCGGCGGCAGAATATAGAAAAATTATTACAACTAAAATTGAAGAGAGAAGTTTTTTTGATCCTTTTCCTCCACCTCCAGATCCACCAAAAATAGAATTTATTCGTGATCTAAATTTCTTAATTAATTCATCAATATCTGGCGGAGGATTATTATTTCTTCCCCATGGATCTCTCGAACCATTATTGTTTCCTTGATCATTCCAAGACATAAGATCTATTCTAAGTTGTTAATGTTAATAATGGAATTCAATTTTTAATCATAGACACAATCTTCATAACCTTATCATCTTCATCAGAAAAAAATGTTTTATCTAAATTAAATTTTTTCAACCAGGTTAACTGTCTTTTAGCAAGTTGATAGGTTGCATTAGTGGCTAACTCTATCATCTCTTCATAAGAAACTTTATCTTTTATAAAATCTACTACTTGTCTGTAACCTACCGTTTTAAGGACTTTTATTTTTTTTTCATTGTTTTGTTCTAAAATATTTTTAGTTTCTTCAATCAAACCCAATTCAAGCATTTTCTGAAATCTTTCTTTCAATTCTTTTTTAAATGTTTTTTTGCATCTAGGAATAATCGCGAAAGAAAATTTACGATAATTATCTATGACGCTCTTCTCTTTTAAAGCTTTAAGCTTACTTAAAGTCGTTTTGGACAAATGATTTACTTCCAAAGCTCTTAGTATTCTTTGCGAATCAGTATCTTTTATTTTTTTTGCAGTTTCTGGATCTATATCTTTAAGTTTTTTGTGCATTGACTCCCAGCCCTTTTTTTTTGCCTCTTTTTCAACTTCTTCTCTAAATTGCTTATTCTTTTCAGGTAATTTTGATATCCCATTAAACAAAGAGTAAAAATACATCATGGTCCCTCCAACAAATATGAAGTCTTCCTTGGAATCAAATAACTGATTTGATACTTCAGTTAAAAAATCTTTTACAGAAAACTCTTCCTCAAGCTCTAAAGTATTTATTAGTCCATGATGAATTTGATCTAAGATTTCTTGGTTGGGTTTGCTACTGCCAATATTAGCACCTTTGTATATCTGAACTGAATCAACGCTAATTATTTTTGATGGAAAGTGATTATTTATTTCTATTGCTAACTCGGTCTTGCCGCAATGAGTTGGTCCTAAAATAGAAATTGCTTTCTTCATGTTTTTTTGGTTTTATTTTAGGATAATTAAAGATCAAAGGGAGATAAAGATGTCTATGCAATTTGCAAATGTTTGGGAAAGAGTAGCTGATTCAGTTGGTGATGAGATTGCTTTGATTAATGGAGATAAAAAATCCACCTGGTCTTCTTTTGATTCAAAGGCAGCTAAGATAGCAAACATTTTAAGTGAGCACGGTTTGAAATCCGATTCTAAAGTAGGTATTTATCTTCACAATTCAAATGAATATTTAGAAGCCCAATATGGAGTTTTTAAAATTGAAGGTGTACCAATTAATGTGAATTATAGATATAAAGAAAACGAATTGATCTATCTATTGGATAATGCAGATGCTGAGGCAGTTTTTTTCCAAGGTTGTTATGCAGATAGAATTAAAGCAATAAAAGATCATCTGCCAAAAATAAAAGTTTATATACAAGTCGATGATGGTAGCGAGCCTCTAATGGAGGGAGCTATAGATTTTGAAAATTCCATTTCTAGTTCAAAAGAACAAAAAAGATTCAATCGAACTGATGAAAATATATATATGCTTTACACCGGAGGGACTACCGGTATGCCAAAAGGAGTAATGTATAAACATGGGAGTTTTATTCCTTCAATGTTAAAAACGGCCTTCGCGATGGGGTTTGAGGTTCCAGAAGATATAAGTGATTTAGAAAAAATTATTCGTCAAGCAAAAGAAAATAATTCTTTGTCAGTAAGCATGCCCGCTTGTCCTTTAATGCATGGAACCGGAATGTGGCTTGGAGCCTTTTTGCCTATGTTTAGCGGTGGTTCTGTTGTGACGATAAGCGATCTTGGATTAAATCCAAAAAATGTTTGGAAAGAAGTTGAAAAACACAAAGTTAATAGTTTAGTGATAGTAGGAGATGCTTTTGCAAAACCATTGTTGGATGAATTGAAAGATGCGAAGGAAAAATCCCATCCCTACGATATAACCAGTTTAAGAGCAATGATTTCAAGCGGAGTAATGTGGAGCGCTGAAATAAAAGATGGTTTGCTGGAAATGCATGATATGACTCTTTTCGATGCAATGGGCTCGACTGAAGGTGGAATGGGTTCTTCTGTTTCAAATAGAGAAATGCCTGCTAAAACTGCTAAATTTGCTCTTAATCCAGGAGTCATAGTTTTGAGTGATGATGGAAAAGAAGTGGAACCAGGAAGTGACATTATGGGTAAAATTGGCACGAGTGGTCTTGTTCCTGAAGGATATTTTAAAGATGCAAAGAAGTCTGCAGAAACTTTCAAAGAGGTAAATGGTGTGAGATATAGCTTTCCAGGTGATTACGCGACTATTAATGCAGATGGCACGATAAACCTTCTCGGTAGAGGAAGTAATTGCATAAATACTGCAGGGGAAAAAGTTTATCCAGAGGAAGTCGAAGAAGCAGTAAAAAAACATCCTAATGTATATGATTGTTTAGTTGTCGGTTTAAAAGACGAAAAATTTGGGCAACGTGTCGTTGCCCTTGCATCTCTGGAGACACCCGGTCAATTGGATGAAGGTGAGCTTATTGATTTTACAAGAGAACAAATTTCAGGTTACAAGCTTCCTAAACAAGTCCTCTTTGTTGAAGAGGTAATGAGAGCTCCAAATGGTAAAGCAAATTATAAGTGGGCTAAAGAAGAAGCAGAGAAGAAACTTGGCTAGAGGGCTTCTTCGCCAGTCTCTCCTGTTCTAATTCTGATAGCTTTTTCAAGATCATAAACAAAAATTTTGCCATCGCCGACTTTTCCAGTATTGGATACCGAAGAAATTGCATCTATAACAGAATCTGCATCTTCATCTTTTACAGCTAGTTCTATTTTAGTTTTAGGCAAGAAATCATTTCTGTACTCAGTTCCTCGATAAAGTTCAGTTTGCCCTTTTTGACGACCAAAACCTTTTACTTCTGTAACCGTCATTCCTAAAGCATTTACCTCTGAGAGAGCAGCACGAACTTCTTCTAATTTAATTGGCTTAATTATTGCAGTTATAAACTTCATTGATCCCCTAAAGAAAATAAATAATACACCTTTATTTTAAAAAAAAATAATCACTTTTAATTTGGAAGTAAAGATAAGAACCAAAATTAAGGTTATAAAGAAAGATATTCAAAAGCTCTTAAAGAAGCTCCTTGTCTTTCTTTAAAATATAGTTCTGTTTTTTCAGAAATTTTATCTGAGTTTAAAATAAGTTGTTTTTCCCAAATATCTTTTAATTCTTTTGCAGTATTTCCAACTTTAAGTATTTCCATATCTAAAAGCTCTTCTCCAATTTCCTGAAAATTATAGAAGCTTTTGCCAGAGGATATAGGAAGCGAATACTTTACTGCCTCCAAGAAATTTTGTCCTCCTCGCGGAATTAAACTTCCTCCAATAAAAGCAATATCAGCTAAAGAAAATAAATCTTCCAAATGACCAATCTCATCAATTAAATTAATTCTTTTTGAATAATCTATTTTTAATTCATTTTTTGAAAATAAGGATGCATTCATTCCATTTTTTTTGATTTCTTGGAAAATTTTTGTGGTCCTCTCAGGGTGTCTTGGGACAAGAACTAAAATAGCTTTTTCATGATTAAGCAACTCAAAAGCTTCCAATAAAATCTTCTCTTCAGGATCATGAGTACTTGCACAAATTATTATTTTTTTATCTTTTTCTTTAGGTTTGACTTTGTTTTTTGTATCAGACAAAGAAATGGAATCAAATTTAAAAGAATAGTCTTTTTTAATCTTTTCTTTAAGAACACCTAGTTCAATAAACCTTTCTTGGTCTCTAATTCCCTGGCAAATTGTATAATCTAGTTTAGAGAAAACATCTCCAAGAATAGGTAAAACTGATTTATACCTTTTGAAAGATTTTTCTGACATTCTCCCGTTAATCAAAAAAACCTTGCTGTTTTGCTTTTGTAAATGATGAATTAGATTTGGCCAAATTTCAGTTTCCAAAATAAAAGTGATTTTCGGTTGCCAAATTTTTAAAAAACGTTTGATGCAGAAATTCAAATCAAAAGGCATGTATTGATGCAATACTGAATTACCATATAGTCTTTTAATTGTTGCTGAACCAGTTTGAGTGGTACAGGTAATCAATGTCTGATGATCTGGAAATCTTTTTTTTATTTCTTCAACAAATTTTCTACTCGCAAGAACTTCTCCAACAGATACAGCATGAATAAGGATAATTGGCTTAGAACTTGTTTGTCCATTGTGAAAAGATAATTTTTCTAAGATTCTTGATAAATTTTCGCCAAATCTTAAAGATTTATACAAACTTCTTAAAAATATAAGAGGAAAAATTAACGAATAAACAAAATTATAAATTTTCATTAGCAATGATTTTCTTATTTGTACTATGAATAAGCAAATTGATAAAAGTATAATTATTCTTAAATGGAAATTCCTTTAAAAATTTTACTCTGGCTTTTAAGCCTTATTCCTTTTAGGCTTCAAATGTTCTTTGGAAAAATATTAGGCAAGATTTTATATAGAGCATTAAAGAAGAGAAGAAAAGTAGTTCTCTGGAATATTCATAAATGCTTTCCAAATTATAATAAAAAAGAGATTTCTCACCTCGCAAAAGAAAACTTTATCCGAATAGGGCAAGCAATTTTTGAGATATGTAATTCCTATTACTGGTCAGATAAAAAATTTAAAACAAAAATTAAAAACCTAGAAGAATTTAAAAAAAAGATAGAAAGCATTAAAAACTCTAACAATCTTTTACTTGTTCCACATACTGCGAATGTTGATTTTGTAGTAAGAGCTCCTTCTCTATTCTTGAAAGTAAATGGTATGCAAAGATCAGCAGAAAATAAGCTTTGGGATAAAATTATGACTGAAGGAAGAAATAAATTTGTTGATAAGATTTTTTTACCAAACGAAGGTAAAAAGCTTCTTGCAAGTTTGAGTAAAGGTGAGTCTGTCCTCTACGCACCAGATCAGGATTATGGTTTCAAAAATTCCATTTTCGTAAATTTTTTTAATCACAAAGCTTTAACAGTAGTGTTTCCTTCAGTTTTAGTAAAAAGAACTAACTGTAGGGTATATTTATTGACTTTAATTAAAGAGGAAAACTCTTACTTTGCTGATTTAGAAGAACTAAAGCTTAAGGGAGAGAACTTTGATTTTGACCTAAGAATTATTAACTCTTCTATAGAAAATTTTGCAAAAATTCATAAATCAGAATACTACTGGATACATAGAAGGTTTAAGAATAGACCAAAAGGAGAGGAAAGCTTCTACCCGAATGATGCTTTGAGAGAAAATTGGTTATAAAAAAACAACAATATTGTCTATCAACCTAACTTTTTTATAATTTACAGCAACTGCTATAAGAAATTTATTCGTTTTTCTTGTGACTGCAGATAAATTATTTGCATCAAGAATTTCTAAATAATCTATTTCAAAACCAGCTTTTTGCAAAAAATTGATTGCTTTTTTTTTCATAACTTCTAGAGAAGATATCCTTAAAGACTCTGCTATTTTTTTAATACAGGAATAAATCTTTCCACAATGTCTTCTATCTTCTTTTGAGAGATAATTATTTCTTGATGACATTGCCAATCCCGACTTTTCTCTTACTATTGGTAAAGAAATAATTTCTGTCTCAATTTTTTTTCTTTTTACATACTCCTTTATAATTAGCTGTTGTTGATAATCTTTAAGACCAAATAAACAAACTGAAGGTTTTATTACTCTTAAAAACTTATCGATTATTGTTAACACGCCATGAAAGTGTGTTGGTCTTGATAAACCGCATAGTGCTTTAGAAAATTTAGGATTTATGATTTCTAGATTTTCTGCAAAACTTGGTTCTGGTAGAAACAAATAATTACAATCCAAACTCTCTAAGAGCTTAATATCTTCTGCAATTGTTTTTGGATAGGTTGAAAAATCCTCATTTGCACCAAATTGCAAAGGGTTAATAAAAATTGAGGTAATAACTTCAGAAAAATTTTCCTTTCCATATTTGACTAAAGATAAGTGACCTTCATGAAGATTGCCCATAGTAGGAATAAAGGCAAAAGGTTGATTAAAATTGATAGATTTTAATTCTTCGCTAGACTCTATAACTTTCATTAAAAATTTTATTCAAAAGAATTTTCATCAGATGGAAAGTTTAAATTTTTAACATCTAAGACATATTTTTCAAAAGCTTCAAAAATTGAATTCGTTTCTTTCATGAAATTTTTAACAAATTTAGGCTGATTCTCCCAAGAATATGCGCCAATTACATCGTAACAAACCATTATTTGACCATCAGTAGCTGAACCTGCACCAATTCCAATTGTCGGAACTTTTAGAATCGAAGATATTTCTTCAGCTAAAATTTTTGGAACGCATTCCAAAAGGATTATCTCTGCCCCTGCGTCTTCAAGTTGTTTGGCTTCAGATAAAATTCTATTTTTATCTTCGAGATCTCTTCCCTGAATAGAATATCCTCCTAATCTGTTAATCGACTGAGGAGTAAGACCCAGATGAGCGCAAACTGGGATCCCTCTTTGAGATAAAAGTTCAGTTGTTTTTAGAATCCATTCGCCTCCCTCAACTTTTATAGAGTTAGCTCCAGCTTGCATCAAACGCATTGCATTATCATAAGCTAGATTTTCAGTTGCATAGCTCATAAATGGCATATCTGCCATTATATGACTTCCTAAATTTCCTCTCTTAACGCACCTCAAGTGATACAGCAGATCTTCCATAGAAACGGGAATAGTAGAATCATGGCCTTGCACAACCATTCCAAGTGAATCTCCCACCAGAATTAACTCCACTCCTGCCTCTGACATTAATCTTGATAACGAAGCATCATATGCAGTTAAACATGCAAATTTAGTTTTTTCTTTTTTATGCTTTCTAAAGTCTTCAATGGTAATGTTTTTTTTCATTATTCTTTTATGAAATTTGAAATTTTGTCACATATTAAATCTTTTTCTTCCATTGGAAAAAAGTGGCTGCCATTTATTTTTTCAAACGAATAATTCGGGTTGCTTGACAGTAAATCTATTATCTCTGAAGAAAGTGTAGAGGCATCTGATGCATAGGGTACGTAAGTTGGTTTATTTAATTTTTTTATAAAATTTGTTCTTGCTACATATGAAACTGCAAAGGTTTTTGCCTCCCATTCAGGTTTACAACTAAGATTTATTTGACTATTTTTTGATACAACTCCTCCGTTAATGTATGCCTTTAGAGATTCTGATGGCCAATTCGTAAAGGCACCTCTTCCTTGATAATGATTAAAAATCTCTTCTTTATCTGAAAATATTGATCTTCTTTTTTTTGCGTTGCTTATCATCTCGCTAGCACGATTTTTTTTAAAAAAACTCAATAATGAAATAAATAACTTATTTGAGATATTAAAAAAAGGAATTTGAAATTTTAAGCTTTGAGGCTGCAAGACAGGGTCAATAAGAATACTTTTATTTACTTTATCTTCAAAGTCATAAGCCAGTCTTGCAGCTACGACTCCTCCCATGGAGTGTCCCATTAAAATATTTTCAGACGATGCGAACTTACTAAGAAACTTATTACCATCTGTAAAATATGTATTCCAAGACGATAATTCTGATGGAACTGCAGTTGCTTCAGAAAGCCCATGGCCTCTCTGATCCAAGGCATAAATAGAATATTGATTCTCAAGTAAATCATTTAATTTTAAAAAAAAAGGTATATAAGTTTCAGCATTAAAACCTGTTGCATGAAAGAAAAAAATATTTTTATCTTTG
>MDSZ01194768.1_pt1 | contig 17529 bp, 32 predicted proteins | sample 811201 | NCBI WGS metagenome assembly MDSZ01 (sample SAMN05326647, study PRJNA326480) | marine metagenome | isolation source: seawater | place: Indian Ocean: North | collected 2010
CAGGTGCAGGATTAACAGGTGGTGGTACTTCAGGAAATGTTGCGGTTTGTGTAGATTATAGTGCTTCGGGTCTTATTGCAGATGCACCTATAGGTAGTGGTTCACCTGATTCAGATGATTACGTCTTAATTGGTAAAGATTCCACAGGTAGTGGTGAAACTGTTTCTTATCAGCTTACAGATTTGCCATTCAATCAAACCAATGCAACAGTTTGTTGCGTAAATCTTGTAAATGGGGGTGGAATGACAATTTCAGGAAGTCCAATAACAACAAGTGGTTCTATAAGTTTAACAAATTCTGACCGTGGTTCAAATCAATGTATATTTAAGAATATAGCTGTTTCAGGACAAAGTACCATAGTTGCAGATTCAAACAATGACACTCTTACTTTTGCAGGTGGAACAAATGTTACTATAACTACAGATGCCTCAACGGACACAGTAACAATAAGTGCAAATGATTCTTGCACAGGGGACGTTAGTAGATGTGGAAGCATCACTTGTAACGATATAGCTTTATGGTGTAATAATACGGGGATTTATTCTTGTAATTGTTTTACTTATTGCCCTACAACTTGTTCATTATTTGTTCATGGTGGAAGCGGTGGTGTTTTTGCTACTCCTGATAAAAACTGTCCATCTTATTCTTTTATTGGTGATACAGACACAGGTGTTGTAAATTCAGGTGGAAGTGCTAATCAAGTTGGTTTCATGACAGGGAGTAAAAATGCACTAACTGTTACAAGTGGACAACAGCTAAAACTTGATTGCTATTGTGCAACTATGACAAGTTCATTAGGTTGTTCTATAGACCCTGACCAACAAAACTACTATCCGTGTAATGGCACAATAGCAGAAATAGGAGTAGATAGATGCGGAAATGTTGCAAGAGGATTTCAAGAAGCAACATGGAAATTTACACTTGCTCAATTAAATGCAGGGTTTGGTGGAAGTGGTCAAACACTTTTACAATCAGCAGGTGCAGGAAAATTTGTGGTGATTCAGGAATCTACCTTTATGGGTGAATTTAATGCTGATTTTAGTAGTGCAAATAATAATATAGAAATAAGACAAGGAAATCAAAATAATTCAAATGCAACCGTTTCAATTTTACCCGCAACTCAACTTAACTTAATGGCTACTAATATAGCTACAAATGGAAACTTTGGTATTTATAGTAGAAATGTACCTCAAGTTGGAAGGATATTCAAAGCTAATACACCTACTACAATACACTTAGTTAATAGTAATAACTTTCCATCAGGTCTTACAGCAGTATATATAAAATTAAGATATAGGGTTTATGACCAAACAAATTACATATAAAAACTATTTTTTTTATTTATTATAATAAAAATTTTCTTAAATTGTGCATCTCTAAAAAGACATCAGAAACTAATTAAAAATTCAAAATATGATTTATTGGTTCACAGGACAACCTGCTCATGGTAAAACTACCCTTGCAAGAAAACTAATGAAATATCACAAAGATATTTATGATAACAAAATCAAAAGCATATCTATTGATGGCGATGATTTAAGAGAAGTTTTTAATAACAAAGATTACAGCGAAAAAGGAAGAAGGAAAAACATAAAATTAGCACAAGATTTGGCTCTGTTTATGCATCATAAGGGTTACGATGTATATGTTTCTTTGGTAACTCCATTTATAGATATGAGAGAAGATTTCAAACAATTAATGAAATCTGAAATTAAAGAATTTTACGTTTACTGTAGTAAAGAAAGGGAAAGAGAAATGTATAAAGTAAAAGATTATCAGCCACCAAAAGATAACTTTACTTTGATTGATACTACTGAAGATAGTATAGAAAAATCTCTTTTTAAAATTTTACAAAATATATGAATATAATACTAAACATTCAAGGCGGTCTTGGTAAAAACATTTTAGCAACAGCTTTGGTAAAAGGAATTAAAAAAAGATACCCCAACTCCTTTCTAATCGTTATTAGTGGTTATCCTGATGTGTTTTTAAATAATCCGTCTGTCAGCAAATGTTTAAGGCATGACCAACAGGTAGGCATTTATAATAAATACATAAAAAATCACGACACAAAATTTTTCATAATTGACCCTTACATGACGAGTGATTTTCAAAATGGAAAAGGACATTTGTTACGAATTTGGTTTGAATTGTGTGGTCTAAACTATAAGGGTGAGCAACCTCAATTTTTTCTTTCTAAAGTCGAAAAACAGTATTATAAAACAGCATATCCAATAACAAAACCAATTTTAGCTATTCAACCTAATGGTGGGGCTAAAAATCAGGGTATGTATTATAATTGGGCAAGAGATATTCCTGAAGTTATTACTACAAAAATTATAAATAAATTTAAAAACGATTATCAGATTGTTCATATAAAACGTCAAGACCAAATGTCGTTTACAAACACTACACAGGCTTTAGACAGTTTTAGAAGCATTGCATATTTAATATCCATATCTGAAAAGTGTTTGTTTATTGATAGTTTTGCACAGCACTTGGCTAAAGCAGTAAATAAAAAAGCTGTTGTGCTTTGGTCAGCAACAGAGCCTGAAATGTTTGGCTACGATTCACATATAAACATTAAAGCAAATAAATACACAAAAGAACCACAATACAATCATGGACACTATAAGCCTTTTGAACTTGTTGAGCCAATAGAAAAATGTCCTTATCAAGATTTATCTGAAATTTTTGATTATAATTTAGTTTATAACAAACTTTATTCGTATAATTAGTTTATTTTTGTATTAGTTTTATAAAATAATTTTAATATCATGGCAAAAAAGATTCAAGAAACACAAAAAATTGAAAAAGAAGAACTTAAGGAGTTACAAGAATTAGTAGGTGCTACTACTGATGCAAACAACAGGATTGCACAACTTTGTCTTAACAAAGAAAGAACTTTTAGAAATCTTCAAAAGGAGTTTGATGAGAGCATGGAACTTATTGAACTTCAAATAAAAGAAGCTAATGAAAAGCAAGTTGAATTTGTTAAAGAATTAGACAGCAAGTACGGTCAGGGCAAAAGCTATGACCTATCCACAGGGGAAATAAAAGATGTGGAGAAAAAAGATGAAAGTAATTGACCCTGCTGATAAAGTAATACAAAACGTAATTTTTGAGAAACCCGAAGTCGTAGTAAAGATTTTGAGGGATAGCGGTGTGTCTGTATCTAACAGACCTACTCTTGATGAAATTACTGAAAAAACATTTGTAGAGGTTTACGATAAGCAGAACAAAGAGTTTGCTAAAAAGTTTGATAGCTTAATCAAAACGGGTGAGTACAACAATGCTGTAGGTATTGTTCTAACTATTGCTTCAGGTATCTTTTCGGGTATCATGGGTTCAAGACAAGCAAGAAAGCAAAGGGCAACTATGGAAAGAATTGCTGTTGCTCAATTAGAAAATGATAAATTACTTGCCCAAGACCAAAACAGAATTTACGGAGAAACCGAAAGAACTAAAATTTTAGCAAGTAGCTTACTCGATTATAGAGGTAAACTACAAGATGCTTCCACAGAAAGACAAAAAAATGTTTATTATTACTTGATTGCCCTTGGATTAGGAATATCAATTATTTATGGTACAAACTTATTATTAGCTGACTAATGGCAAAGCAAGGTGGATTTGACGTAGGTAATTTAGCGGGTACTTTAATTAGTACCTTTATTGGTATTGGCTTTGCTAAAAATGATGCTAAAAAACAGCGACAGCTTCAAGAAAAGATAGCAAATATGTCGCTTGAAAATCAACAAGCAATCGCTAATAGATTAGCAGAGGCACAAACAAACATTGAAAAACAAAGAATAGCTTTTCAAATTTTAGCACTTGAAAACAACGCTAATTTAGTAAGAGAATTAGAGGGAGAAAAAAATAAATCATTAATTGTTCTTGGTGTTGGTGCTATCGCACTTGCAGTTGTTATAGTTTTAGCAAAATTTAAAAAGTAGATATTATGAGCCAAAGAGTAGGAGATTTTGGAAGTGAACTTATGAGTTGTGGAAACGATAGTGAAATTAAAAAATATGGTTCAGAACAAGCGTGTAGGGAAGCAAAACTATTTCCAAATAAAAAGAAATCTGAAAAGGTAAGTAAACAATATCTTATGTATGGTCTTATAGCAGTAGCGGGATATTTCGCATACAAAAAATTTAAAAAATAATGGACGGGCAAACTAAAAAACTTTTAATAGTAGTTGGAATAGCTGTATTAGTTCTATGGGTTACGAAACCAAAAAACAATATGGTAGATTCAATGAGAAAAGGTGGTTCTAAAAAATTAGATGCACCTAAAACTTTAGATTCAAAACTTGCTCAAGAACAGCATGAAGGTACAGTTGGTATTCAAGCGATGCGAAGTGCAATAGCAAATGGAGAAACGAAAAAAGAACTTGACAAACTAAATAGAATGCTTTTGAATGAAAATGGCATCAAAGTTTATGTAATGTCAAATGGTAAATTGTGTGCGAGAAACAGAAAGGGTAAAACAGTTGCAAAAGAAAAATAATTTATGGGAGTATATTCACCATCAACAACATCTTTTCCTAACGGGGTGGTTACTATAGAAAGTGAAGATGACACTTTGTATAGCACCATTCAAGAAGCTGTTGCAGGTTCTCATAACTACCAAATCAATGAAATTTACCTAAAAGCAAACGACATATCCCAAATCCTACAGCCGATTACTTTTCAAAAGTATGATTCAAATGGAGATATTCTTGAGGATAAAAGAGTTCCCACAGTAGACCCATTTTCATTTCAACCTTCTATAAAAATAAATTTTAAAAACAAGGATTATATTTTAGATGGTCGCTTAGAAATAGATTATACAGTCAAAGGTGGAGAAGAAGTTTATTTCTATTTAGATACGACTGTGTTAGACAATGGTGCATTACTTGGCGATGATAAAAGTATGCCGAAAGATTTTTTGAAAACATATAATTTTTTCCAAGATTACGGAAAAGAAATAGAAATTGATTTTAGTTATGACGAAAGGGCAATACCTGAATGCACAGACCAAGAGGCGAGTGATTTCAGGACTGAAAACAGGTGATTTAGTTAAACTTCGTTCAGAATACATTTTTTTGCCTTTTGTATTTCATTATGGAATCATAAGTTTAGAAGATGGTAAAATATATATTTACCACTCAATTACCGACAAAGAAAATAAACATGGTGGTAATTTAGTAAGAGAAGATTTTGAGCAAGTAATAAAAGGTAGAGAAATTTTAGCTGTAGAAAGTTTAGATATAAAAAAAGAAAATTTTTATAATACCTTAGATAAATTACAAAAAAGAAAATATGATGTGTTTACAAATAACTGTGAGCATTTTGTTAATTTTATAAAAGAAAAAAGATTTGTTTCAAATCAACTTAAAACTTGGGGTTTAGCAGTTTCCCTTGGGATAGTTGTATATTTATTTATTAAGAAAAAATGAGTTACAAAGAAGCCATAAGTTTAAAACTAACAAATAACACTTCTATTGACCAACCCATTGGAATACTTGGGGGGCAATCTTCTACATATCAAAACTCAAATAATAACATTTTAGTTGAGTGGGATTTAGCAGGTGAAACTTTTTCTGCCACAACTGTTACTCTTGATACTACTGTGCCTGTTACGGTAGATTTGCCTTCTCAAAACATACAGGGAGTAGTAGAAGCGTTAAATACAACAGATAAAGCTATCTTTACTACTTCAGGAACAAAAGTTTATGCAACATCTTTAAGAGATAGTAGTGTTCAATCCGCAGATATAAGTGTTGGTACAAGTGGAACATATTTAGCAAAGGTTTTAGGAACAACTGCCGATAGTGTTAATTTTACTCAATTTTCTCCGTCATCTGTAATTAGTGCATTTGAAAGTGCCACAACAAATACAGGAACAACTTTATACATAGACCCAAGTGATACAATTACTGTAGGGACACAGCTTTATGATGATTCTTTTGGAAATACCGCATCAACAGTAACGCAGTTTGCAACTCAAGGACTTGGCTCTAACCCAAATGTGCTTACTATTCATAATGGAATTATAACAGAAGTAACTCCCCGAGGTAACTTAACTAATAATTTTTCGAGGGATATAACTGCGATGCCTAATTTTAATAAATCTACAGTTTTTACAGGAACTACGGGGCAGACGGGTAAATTCATAAAACAATGGGTGCTTTCAACAAATGGTAAATATGTATTTGCCATTGAAGATAATGCTGTAATTTACAGATGGACATTTACAACCGCATGGGATTTTTCGACATTTGATAATACTTCAACTACCTCGCTTGACTTAACAGGTCTTGATGGTTCTGTAGGCACTCAAAAAGGATTGGCTATAAACCCCATTGGAAATAAATTATATTTTTATGATAATGGTAATGGTGGCTATAGAAGTGTTAGTTTAAGCACTCCGTTTGATTTATCAACTGCTACGTTAGATAGTTTTACAGCTAACGTAAGTACAGCAAGACAAATTTGTTGGAATAATGATGGCACATCTTTAGTGGGTATTGATAAAACTGCGGGTATTAATATAAGTGCTTATTCAACACCTTTTGATTTATCTTCATATCAATCTAATCAGAATGAGCCGACTATGACAACCTACATAAACCCCTCAAAAAGTAATGCATCATGTGAGAGTTTAATTATTTCGCCTGATGGGACTAAATGGTATGTACTGTTTTTCGCTGTTGGTACTCCGAATGAATTTGAAACCATACAGGTAGATATTAGTAGTTATAGCGATATAACAACACTAAACCAAACAGACAACAATAGGCAATTCGATGGAATATCAGAGGTTACAAATGGCTTGTGGTGGAATGAAAATCAAACTGAATTATTTTTCCACCAATCAGCAAATGGTGGTGATAATGATATTTATAGAGTTGATTTCCCTGCACCTTAAAATTCATCATCTATATCCAACGATTTGGTAAGGTTAGAATATAATGGGTTTTTACCAACCATTTTCCCTCTAATAAGATTTACGTTGTCAGATTCATCAACAACTATATAATCGCCACCCTCAACATGGTCATCATAAGAAATGGCTTTTTGTAACTTTAAATCTTCTTTTGGCAGGGTTTTACTTAATTGTTTTAGGACTATTTTTTTTACAGTCCAATACTGTGGGTCTTTAGTATCATTAAAATATAAATGATTTGGAGTTTTTTGCATTTTAATAATTTGAGAAATTTCTGTTTTAGACATCACTTTAAATACAATATCGTCATCATTTAGCTTTACACAAGCATAAATGTATTTTATATTTTCAGCTTTTTTTACAGCTTTTTCGGAAGGTATGTGGGTTAGCTTCGGGTTAATTCCTAATTCGTACTCGAAGTCATCACCCTCAAAAACTACCTCTGTCCAAACTTTTTTTATCTTATTGCTACGATATAATAAAGTGATAAGCCCCTTGTAACCAATTATAGGGTTTATGGAGTTTTTAAAAGGTATGAAGAAAAACTCACCAACCAACTCACTTGGATTTAACCCTAACTCGGCACAATGCAAAATAGATGCAAATAATGATGCAGGATTTTTTTGAAATGCTGATTGAAGCTGTGGACTTCTTTTCAGTTCCGTTATCATAATCTGCTTGAATTTCGCAGGACTTATTGGACTATCCTCAAGAAGTTCAGTAAAGTTTTTCTTTTCATATTTTTCTATTGTGTTTTGAAAATTTGTTATAAGTTCTTTCATCTTTAGTTTTTGTTACGTTAATTTTTCATGTTCAAGTCGTATAGCATCAGAGATTTTTTTGTTTTTCTTTTTTATTTCTCTGTCTATTCGATTTATTTCTTTAAATAACTTTTCTCCGTCCATTATAGGTAAAGGAGTTTTAATCAAAAAATTTTTAAGAGATTTTTTATATCTCTCTAAGGCGATTATTTTTAATTCGTGTCTAAACACTTTGGCACTTGCTTTTTCTAAATACATAATTAATAATATACTGTATCAATTAAGGGTAATCGAGTAGCATATTCACAATCCTCAAACAAAGGACATTGTGTGCAGTTTTTAAGGCTTGGTTTGGCTTTAAAAATCTTATCTAACGGATTACTATTGATTTGGTTATATACGAAGGCTACGTTGTTCTTATGAAGTTCTAATGTGGATTCATCAATAACTTGTTTTATGATTTTTGCTTGTTTTGGGTTTGATTGTGAAAAAACAAAGTAATAAAAGTCAAAATCTTCAGGTTCATGATTTAAACAATCTTTTGCCAACAGGGTGTATTGAACCCCCTGTATCATTAATTTATGCTTTTCTGTTAATGAGTTTGTTTCCCAACCCCTTTCGTCCCATTTGTTATCTATAAGACCACTATATTTTAAATCTATGAAGCAGAACCTATCGTTCCATTTTGCATAAATATCTGCAATCCCATTCATTTGTTCATTTTTCAATGAAAGCCCTACGTCAATAATTTCTATTCCATATTCTTTTACAATATCTTTAAAGTAAGAAGCACTATCTTCTGCCCTTTGAAAAGGTGCAGACAATTTTTCACGGGCTGTTCCTTTATAGCTTATTTTAGGTTCAGGAACTTTTCCGTTTCTTGGTAAAGCCCCTGTGCATTTATATTCAAAATAGTTACCTAAGTCCATAGCTTCACTACTTGGAAACTCTACACCCTCAAAATACTTTGCTTTTATTTGTAAACCACAAACATCTACGAAATCAGATTTATAATCTGAAAAATCTTTTAAAAATGATTGGCTTATTCTATGCATTATTTATTTTTTTAAATTCATTTTCTTCAATCCAACCATCTGAAGTTACATCTGTTCCAACCCAAATGTGATTTTTACCATGTCTTTTTCTTTCTGAAACTCCTTTTACAGGCATTTCAATCCTTACATCTTCAAGAGTTCTCAAGTCAAGAACATCTGTTTTATTTGCTAATTCGTTTAACATATTATCTGCTTCATCTTTTGAGTATGCTTCCATAATCACAGGTTTTGGGTTACCCATAAAGTAATACTTATAGAATTTCACTTTTGGTTTTGACCAATCCTTCATATTTCTCATTTAATTGATTATATAAAACGTAGGTGAGGATTCCTGTTTCTCTAAATTTATCATCGCCTGATGTTTTAATGTGAAAATTATAGAAATTTTCAATTAAACGAACCAAACCCTCGTAATGTTCATTGCAATTACGATTTGAACGAATTATTGCAGATATTTTCTCAAAGTGTTGTACAAGTTGTTCCATTTCGTGTTAATTTTGATTTACCCTGTATTGTGTCTAATTAGGGTAATTAGTTTCTTGGATAGCGGGTCGCTTTATGCGACCTGCTTTTTTTATACACATAGTTTATATTTATTTTCATAGTATTTTTTAATTCCATAAGACAGTAAAACCTTTTTCATAAGTAAAAACAAAAACTCTTTATCTTGTTTTTTTAAATCCATAAAAGTTTCTTTTACAATATCATCTTCAGATTGTTTGATTCCATAATAAAGTAATTCCATTAAAAACTCTGAAATTACTATTTCCTTTATAGGAAGTTCCTCTGTCAGTTGTTCGGTAATCATTATGTCCTTAAAAAAGTGCATAAAATTACTATCCTTTAATAGACCATCTACCATAACAGCAGTATTCCTGTCCTCTTTCCTGTGTGCTATATCAAGCAAAGATTCAGTAGCCCTGTCATCTATCTGCTGAAAAAATACATTCCAATCTTTCTGTGTTATCATCAAAAATCCTTAAAGGCAAATGGTTTGCCTAAAGAATTATTTTTGCAGTAAGTTAAGAGTGCATTATAGTATTTTAAAGCATCTAAACGATTTTTCGCAACAACTTTCCCATAGAAAAACCAATAGTAATTACCATCGTTATCTAATACTCCAAATTTATAGTTTGTTTTTGAATTAAGAAAGAAATTTTCGTCAATTATGCTTAAAACAGCCATAGGATAGCCCCTTTCGACAAATTCGTTATACTCAAATTTGTGGGACAATTCTTCTTCAGTAAATGGTATGATTTTAAATTCCACTTCTGTCTTTATTTTAATTACACATGGCAAATATATAAAAAATTATTTTCTACAACAAAAATTATTTTACAAAATAAAATTATTATATAAAATAAAAATATCTAATCTACTAACTGCTTGAATAACATATCTTTAGAGGTAAAGTATGCTGTAACTTTTTCTACGTTTTCAGGAGTATCTCTGTAATAAATACAGTCAGTTTTCCAACAATCAAAGTCATCACCAAGTAAAACAGAGCATTCGTACATTAGCTGATAACAAAAATATCTTATGTATTTATAAATCATTCTTTTGTTTTCATCACCTTCATCAATACAAACCCTTTCTCCCATGTATTTACCATCAAAACGGGTAAAATGTTTTTTCCTACCTAAAACAGATAAAGTTGCCAATCTAAGGGCTTTAGACGGGCTTTTAAGACCTTTTTCATAAGTATCTTCACTTATTATTCCTTTAATCATAGCTATTCTCCAATAAGCATGGTCGAGGTCAGTTCCTGTAACTTTGCCTTTATTGTGGTCGAAATCAAGATTATATTTAGTTACTTCGTGTTTAGGTGGTAATGCAATCTTTTTTCTTCCTTTCAACCATTTAGTTACATCTCTATTGACACTTTTAAACATAAATAAATAGTTGCGAGGGAAATTTTTTGAGTGAGGAAAGTAAAACATTGTATTCTCAAAAATAATTTGAGTGGATTCAGATGTTTTTTTTAAGAAGAATTTTGTGTTTTTATTTTTTAAAGTCCTAATTAATCTATTAGGATTTGAAAACATCATTTTAGTTATTTCATAGTTAAATGAACTCATTGTGTCTAATAAGTTTTATATTATTCCCCCTTCATCAAACATTTCTTCTATTTCTTTTACAGCTTTTCTGTATTCAGCTTTTGTTTTAAGACCAAGTTTAAATTCTTCTAACAGTATTTCTTTTGCTCTATTTTTATCTGCAAGTGGGGTTCTTTGCCTTGTAGGTTTTTTAACAGTTTCTTTTTTTGATTTCGTTGGTCTTTTTTGTGTTTTTGCTTTTTTTAATCTTTCTCTTTTAGTTTGCTTTTTCTTTGATTGAACTTTTTTGATACGTTCTACCCTTCCTGTATCTTCTACAGGCACTTCTCTTTCCTGTGCAACTTGACCTTCTTCATCTAAAAGTTTTGTTCCATCAGATAAAACAAAATCAATAAAATAAGAACAGTTTGAGCCATCATCTTTTTTGTTTGGAACAACTTTTATAATTCCTTCAAACACAAGTCCACTTTTGTTATCTACAAATTGTCTTATGTTTTCTACAATAGGCTGAACCTCTATTTCGATATTTATGTTTTGAACTTGGTCAATTCTTGTTCTGCCAAATTCTGAACCCCCATTTACTCTGACTTGAACATTTTGTGGAAGCCCTTGTAGTGTATTTTCTATTTCCCACCACTCTAAAGAAATTATATCAGCTTTATTTACAGCGAAAACAGAAAAACAAGGAGAAACTTTTTTTGGTGCTGTTAAGCCTAATGCTAATTCAACCTCTTTTTTAATATCAGCAACTTTGACTTGGTTTACTGACTTTCCTTTAAATTTAGGATATACATTAGCCGAAGTCCATTTTTGGATTTCATTCCATTTTTCGGGTCTACCCTGTTTCTCAAATTCTTTTTTGACTTGCTTTGCACACTTGTTAAACAATCGCAAACCATTATTTTTGGGTAATTTCGGCATTTTTACCTTTAAGTATTAGGATTTAATAAAAGATTATCGTTATTTTGTTTTTCCAACGCAAGTTCCATTCATCATCGTTGGTTTTTGATTACACATAAAAGCCACTTGTTAATCCTCAATAGGTGGCTTTTTATATTTCTTTATTGATGATTTAGAAACCCCAAAATACTTCACAGCTTCATTGATAGAATTATCTTTACAAAACTGATAAATTTTTTCGGCAGTATCACTATCAATTCGGTTATTTTTAAACCCAATATCGGTTAAATCGTGCTTTTTGCAATGATAGTTTATTGTGCTTTTTGCACACTCTAATTCTTTGGCTATTTCATTATAGGTTTTACCTTCCTCTCGAAGCGATAAAATCGCATTTTTTATTTGTCGTGGTCTTGCCATATTTTGAATTTTTTAAGTTTCTTTAAAAGTTGGACTAAAGTACGACTTTTTATAAAAGAGGCAAAAAAAAATAGACAAAAAATCTATTTTAATTTTTAGTATGTAACAAAAATTTATGCTCTTTTTATGTTTTTGTGAACGTATTTAGGATTTATTGCTTTTCCATCTACTAATACTTCATAATGTAGATGGTCGCCCATAGAATTTCCTTTCATTGGGTCATTATATCCACCACCTGATAATCCTATAACTTGACCCTTTGTAACCTTATCACCTTTTTTTACAAAAAACTTTTTTAAATGGCAATACTTAGTTGATAAACCGTCTTTATGATTTAATTGAATAAATCCACCGCAACCATTCGGCTCTGTGTTTTTAGCGTACTTAACTACTGCATCTGCTACTGCATATACATTGCTTCCTGATTTTGCTCTTAAATCCCAACCATTATGCATTCTTCCCCATCTCCAACCATAAGGGCTTGTTATAGCAGTATTGTTGATAGGCGGAAGGTCTATGGCATTAGCATCTCCATATTTTAAATCATCTCTTATTCTTTTAAAAACAAGGGGAATACTTACTAAACCAACAGCTATACCAATTCCATAAATTACAAATGGATATTTTTTAAGCATTAGTCAAATTTTCCTTTGATAAATAAATTATAGTATTCTTCAGTAACTTGTCCTTTTACAGCATCAGGATAGAAATTTTTAAAATTTTGCCAACTTTTATCATCTCCGTCAAAGCCCATCTGCTCATTAAGAACTGCATTTTCAGTTAAGTTTCCAAATTTTCCATCAACAGCCAAACCATAAGAACCCGCATCATTCAAAAATTTCTGTAATGCTTTTACTTTATCCCCACCGCTTCCTTTTCTAAGTGGAAACCCTTTATCTGTATATTTGCTTGTTACAACAGAACTTACTTCATCGGGAAGATTTACTATTGTTTCTTTTACATCGGTTACAGCTTCACCAAAACTTGTTGGCTTTTTTCTAAGTAAGCTAAAAACTAAATAACCAACTCCTGCTGTGGCAACCCCGCCTAATGTTATGAAAATTATTTTTTTTGTGTTCATTTTGAGTAATTTATGATGTTAATATGTTAGAGGATTTTACAAAAGTATCGCCCACTTTTTTATATCCTAAATTATTTATTTTTTGTTCCACTTCGTCTAAATCGTTTTTTAACGAAACTAATTTTTTATAAAATATCACCCGTCCAAATCCTGTTGGCACTTGACCTGTTTTAACAAAATTTTCAAATGCAACTCTATTACGAATATCTCTATTCATCAAAGGATTATTTCGTGTTTTGTCAATTTCTTTTTTATATATTTTATTAATTTCTTCATATTGGTCAAGAAAAAACTGTGCTTCTTCTTTTGTAGTGTCTTTTACAACGCTTGAAGAATCTAATACGTTATCTTTTGGTGTAGAAGCTACTGAATCATCTACAACTGATTGTTGCTCTAATACATTATTCTTTTTTCTAAAGAACATGAAATATGCTAAAACACCTGTAATTGCTAAACCCGATACTAAGTATATTTTTTTCATAGTTTTATCCTAATACTGTTCCTGCTTTTACAAATCTATTTCCAACCTGAACCCAACCTAATCTTGCAATTTTATCTAAAAGAGGCTGTATTTCTTCTCTCCTCATTTTCTCTGCTTTCTTTTTTTTGTTAGCAATAATAGTCATATTACTACAAGTCCTTCCCCTACAATTTTTATTTGTAGCAAGAGCATCGGCTTGTTCGATTAAATCTTTTACTTGTTTTATTAAAAACTGTGCTTCTTCTACTGATGTATCTTGCGTATAAAAATTTGATAACGGGTCTTTTTTGACAGTAGTTTGAACTGAAGAACCATCTTTTTCTTGCCTAACTATAGTTGCACCTAAAAAACTTTGTTCAGGTTTTGATGGCGGGGAATCGGGTATTGGTGGTTGCATAGGCATTGTAGATGCTTGTTGAGGCTTTCTTTTTAGAAAAAAGTAACCCAAAACTCCTACAGTTCCTAATAATCCAATAAGTAATAATTTGTTTTTCATTTTCTTTTTCTTAAATAGTATATAGTAGCACCTATTATTATTGCTAATAGGAAAAATCTACGTCTTTTCTTTTTGTCAGGATTATAACGCTTATCTAAATTTACAGGACTGTCGTAGTTTAGTGCAAAAAAATGGTCATGCTTAATTTTTTCTGCTTCTTTGTCGAGTTTTTCTACTTTTATATCATCAATCTCCACAACAGGTTTTATCACCTTATTGATAAGGTCGAAATTACCCTCTTTTTTTTCTGTTGTTTTTTTAGGTGGAACAAAACCAACTTCAGTACCAAGCCTAACAAAACGACCTTTACCAAAAGGAACAGGAAATCTACTATCTTGTTTGATGCCCCCTACAGCATATACTCTATCTACTACTGATTCTTTTCCGTTTCTGCCAATGACTACTTTGTCGTAAACTTGCATTTTTACATCTTGACCTTTTTTAAACAAAGGCTCTTTACTTGATGCAAAATATATATCTTGAAGCATTACACCATCTTGTTCTGCGACATATTTGTATTTTATTGAACTCATTTACTCATAAATTTTTCAGGTTCTAAATCTTTACTCATACTTGTATATAACCAATAAAGACCATAAAACATTAAACCTAAAACAACATAGGTTTTTACTTTTTCCTTTAATTTTTCTTTTTTATCCCTCATACAGGATATTTTTTACAATCTAAAGTACACCACCCAAAACAAAATCTTTTGAAAGTAATCTTATAAACTAATCTGCAAAATAATTTTTTCATTTTCTTCTACCTTGACCGTTATACGCTTTTTTGTAATTCTTGCTTTTTTTTACTTTTGATGATTTACTTTTAGCGTGTACTCCTTTTCTTTTTTTCTTGTGTTTTTTTAAATAGTTTCCTATGATTAATCGTGCCATTTATTCTGTTTCTTTTCTATAATTAAAAATTTTATACTTGTCCTTGATAACGTCCCAAATAACAACTGCTGTAAGCGATGCTACAACACCTGTCATAAAATCTTGGGCATTAAGTTTTTTTAAAAAATTCATTTATTTTTTGTAATTAAAATTGTTTCCTGCGATTGCTAATTTCTCTATAACCTCTGATTGATAATCTCGAAGCATTTTTTCGACTTTATCTTTTTCAAGGGCTAAATTTTCAAGCTGTTTTTCTAAAGATTCGTTTTTTGCTCTTAATGATTCAACTTCTTCAGGATTTTTACCTATAAAGGTATAAATTACTACTGACAAACTACCCACAAGCATACCAACAATTACTTTAAAAATATCATTGTTTGTTTCGGGTATCTCAAAAAAAGCTAAAAATAAAAGCAAAGCCATTACCAACAAAAATACTGTTGCTGAACCTAAATAACCTCTTAATTCTTTATCTGTAAATACTCTCATAATTTTATAATCTTAAATTTAAACCTATTGAACTATTATAAACTTCAGAATCCCAAAACTTTGTGTATTCACCTTCTATGAATAAACCCAAAGATTTTGTAAGATTCCAACCTGTTATAAGACCGACCTGCCAATCGTCCCATTGACGACCATCTTCTTCTATATTATAATTTTCTATTTCCCATGAATTTCTATGAAGATAAGTGTATCTCTCATCTCCCTGTATATATTTATGATGTGGTAAAATATAGTTTGCGTAAGTGTGAAACCAAAACTTGTTTTTGTAAACATAGTAATCAAAACCTACGATGGGTGCTATCTCACCAAAAGAATCTAATTCGTCCCAAATTTCATTATTATACCTGTTCATCAGTTCTCCAAAAATCCTATCTCTAAAATCCTCATCGGTGTAAGCCACTATAGTCCCTTCTGAATCTTGCCATAGATAATTAAATATCTCTGATGTAGTACCATCTGAATTATATATTGTAGAGGTATATGGAGAATCTGAATATCCGTATTGATAACCTAAACTATACCAAGGGTTCACGGGAAATCCATCTTCATTAGTTTCATTTAACCAAAGAGAAATTGGATTATATCCAAAACTTTTTTCATGTGTTCTATAAATAGCACCAACAGAAATAGAAAAGTTTTTACCGATAGGTAATCTAAATCTTAACTCTGCACTTGAGTATTCAAAATCTATATTACCTTCTTGACGAAGTTCTACTTTAGCTATGTGATGTTTACCTGTATGTCTTACAAAAACTCTATGATTTGTAAACACATCTGACCTTTGTCTTTCTTTTTCCCAATGAAATAAATACTCAAGACCTTTGACTGCTGAAGTGGGAGAAGATAAAGCTACTTGGTTTTCGTTACCATCATAATAATTTCTTGCTTTTATTTCATAGTCAAATCTTGCTATCCTTCTAATACCAAATCCTACTCTATAGTCAAACTCATGGTAAATAGTGTTGTCTACTATTTCAGGAACTGCATAAAGATTATCAGGATTGGTTCTAACAAAATACTGTGGTCTTTGTGTTCTATAAGGTGTTTTAACATCTCCTGCTACATAAATAGTGGAGTATTTAAAAACCTCATCGTAAACTTTTTTGAAGATTTGGGATTCAACAGAAAAGTATGAAAACAATAATATAATTAAAAAAAACTTTTTCATTAAAATTTACTTTCGATTATTTCTTCTATTTTTTGTCTTATCAATTTTTTAGAATTTTCAGGCAACGCTAATTTTATGCCACCATCAATCCTAAAATGTTCGTTTCCGTTATGGTACACTACTATTGTAGGAACATATTTTATTTTATCACTTTCAAATTTTTTATCATCTTTTCCCATGTAAAAAATATGGGTTTGATAATCTTTTTCAAATTCTGAAAGAGATAATTCTTTTTCTTTAACAAATGTTGCCGAGTATTGTACAATGCTAATTTTATCTTTGTATGCTTGAGAAAATCCAAAGTTTGGTAATAAAATCAGTAAAATAATCAGCTTCTTCATCTTATTTCATATAATCTTTCGTCCATTTTTTCTAACTGCTTTTTGATTTCAGCCATATCTTCTTTTATAATGCCTACGTCTTTTTCCACCTGTTCAATGGACGTTCTCACCAATTCATCTTTATATTGAAATTCAATTTTAGATATTTCAGGTTTTGGTTCTTCCATTGCTCTATCTATTTTAGATTCCAAAGTAAAATATGTAAAAGATACACTTACAACTACACCAATAATTATTGCTATAGTTTTTAAATCAAAAGTGAGTTTAGTATTTTCTCCTATTTCCATTTCTATAGTTTAGCATATATTGATTCGGCTACTTGCATTCTTTTTGGACTAATAACAGCAGGTCTTTCAAAATACTTTGCAAAATTATAAGCTGACTGATATGGTGTTTTTGCTTCTATCAGTTTTTGATATGCCTTTTTTTCAGTATTTTTTAA
>MDSZ01125266.1_pt1 | contig 17526 bp, 10 predicted proteins | sample 811201 | NCBI WGS metagenome assembly MDSZ01 (sample SAMN05326647, study PRJNA326480) | marine metagenome | isolation source: seawater | place: Indian Ocean: North | collected 2010
GTGAGATACATTATTAAAGGAGAATTTTTTAATGCCTAAGAAATTTGATTTCATCTCCCCCGGAGTACAATTAAACGAAGTTGACCAATCACAACTACCACAACCAGTTTCAGACGCTGGACCTGTGCTGATTGGACGAGCAAGATCTGGACCCGGCATGAAGCCGATCAGACTTAATAGCTATGAGGATTATCTGGCTATTTTTGGAGAGCCCGTATCGGGTGAAGGTGCATCTGATGCAGATGTATGGCGTGAAGGTAATGTCGTTGGACCTACCTACGCTGGTTACGCTGCGCAAGCCCACCTCACATCTGAAACGACTCCGCTTACGTTTGTGCGTCTCCTTGGTGAGAAAAACACTAACGCTAGTAGTCATTCCCAGTATGCTGGATGGGATCTTGGCCAAGCTGGTGCCGCTAGTGCAGACATTTCAGCAAACGTAACTGCATACGGTTTATTCGTATGGCCAGTTCCAAACAACTCCAGTAACGATATTACTACTGGATCACTTGGTGCCATTATTTATACTAATGGGGCTGCTGTTACGCTTTCTGGTGCTGTTGCCGGTAACGTTGGTAAAGGAGAGTATGCTAACACCTCATCTGCTGGTATCATGATTGATTCCTTGAGCAACGGTGTAGCTAACGAATTTGTAATTGAGGTTCATGAGTCTTGGCAAGCGGCTGGTGCTGCTAATACTGCCACTGTTAGAAAAACAATTAACTTTTCTGACTCTCATCCAAACTATATTCGTGACCAACTTAACACCAACCCACAAAAGATGCTAGCTTCAACTAACTTTGGAACAACAAATTTCAAATATTTCTTGGGTGAAACTTTTGAACAAGCCATTCGTGATCAAGTTAGTGGCTCTACTGCTGCTCGACAGTATGGTATGATTCTTCCACTTCAAAGTGGTTCATTCAACTATGCTGATCACAAGAGAGATATGTGTCCTGCGAAGACTGGGTGGTTCATTAACCGTAAGCCTGCTGAAGAAAAGCTTTTCCGTCTAGTATCAATGCATGATGGAGAGTGGTTCCAAAACAATTATGAAATTTCAATTGAAGACCTAAGTCTTGGAAATAGAAACACTCGATCCACTTTCTCTATTGTATTGTACAATAGGGCTGGTAATGTGATTGAGAAGTATTCTACTCTTAACCTTGACCCTTCTTCAGACAACTATATTGCAAAAAGAATTGGTAACCAAAACTTTATTTGGAACACAACGGATCTTAAATATGATATTCGTGGAGAATACATTAATATTTCTGATTACTTCTTTGTTGAGGTTTCTGATGGCGTGGCTAACAAAACTATTGATGATACCTTGGCTCTGCCAATGGGATTCCTTGGGCCACTTCGTCCAAAGAGTTTCCAACTTGAGTATGGTTCTAAGAATGTTAATCCATTCTCGCACCAAGCACAAGCAGGTACTCAATCTACTGTTCAGATTACTTACGGCTCAGGAATGCAGAATGCAGATCACCTGACTCTTACACATCCAGATAAGGGCGACTTTGTTATCACCTTTGTGGGTGATTCTACTCAGGCTACAAGCGATATAACGTTTACAAGCCAAGCTGCAAAGGTCAATCAAGAGTCGGTTGCTACTAATGCTGGACTTACTGGTGATGCTGTTGCAACTCTTTTGGATACGATTCCCGGATATTCTGCTAGTTCTAATGGCTCTGGTGTTGTTACGCTTACCGCTGACATCGCTAGCCCTCACTTCACTATTGTTCTCACTGAGACCGATGGAAATGGAGTACAGGGTATTGGGGCTGTGACCGCTGGTACTGATGGAGAAACTGAATTAAATGCTTCTGTTATTGGTAATGATGATTTCCCAATCTTCCCTGCTGGTGCAGACGATCAAAGATTTGTTCACTTACCACACAGATTATCTGCTGCTGTTCAGTTCCCAACTTTCAGATTAACCACTGAGGGATCAAACAGAGGTGGTAACTATAAGAGAACTGATACATTTGGTATCCGTCATGTTATTGGTGCTGGAAAAGATAGAGATGGTTCTTATGTAGATCTTGTAAGAGCACTTCCCGGAAATACTTCGGTTGCGATTACTCACCATCAGGCTTCTATTCCTAGTTCTCATGAACGAGCGTTCCGATTCCACTTAGAGGACATTTGCGTTGCCACTGGGTTAACACCTGCAACCGCTAATGGTGCTGATTTCTTCTTGCTTTCAGGATCATACGCTAGTGGAAACGCAAGAAACGTTTCCTATACTGGAGACGGAACAACTACAGGTGTTTCATATCTTGCTGGAACTAAAAAGATTAGAAAATATAAAGCTGCTTTCTTTGGCGGATTTGATGGACTTGACATTCGTCATACCATGCCATTCTCAAATGCTAACTTGTCAGACAAAACAGTCCTCTCAAGTGCTCCATACAACTCGATTGTTAAGGCACTGGACATAGTTGCAGACAGCGAGACAGTTGAGATGGATTTAATTTCAATCCCCGGTATTACCAACGCAGATCTTACTAATAAGATTCTTGATGTTGCTGAGGAAAGAGCAGACGCACTTGCGATCATTGACCTTCCAGAAGGTTATCTACCTAAATGGGAGAACTCAGGTGTCAAGAGCTATGGTAACTTAAACACCACTGTTTCTAATCTCGAAGCTAGACAAATCAATTCAAGTTTTGGAGCTTGCTACTATCCTTGGGTTGTAGTCAGAGATGCGAATTCAGACGTTCTTGCTATGCCTCCTTCAGTTGCGGCTATCGGTGCCTTGGCATTCTCAAATGCTGACGCTGGTGCTGTATGGTTCGCCCCTGCTGGCTTTAACCGAGGTGGTATTAAAAACCTTGGAGGTAGCCCAACCAAATCAAGCGGCTTGATTGTGACTCACACTATTGAGCACCTGACTAAGGACAACCGAGATGACTTGTATGCTGCTAACATCAATCCGATTGCTAGATTCCCTGCTACAAATCAAATCGTAATCTTTGGACAGAAAACGCTACAACAAACTGCTTCGGCTCTTGACCGAATCAATGTTAGAAGGCTTCTTCTGTACCTCAAGAGACGTATTGGTAAAATTGCTGACACCATTTTGTTTGAACCAAATGTTAATACTACTTGGAACAACTTCAAGGGTGCTGCTGATACCGTTCTTTCTCAAGTACAAGCTGGGCTTGGTATCACAGAATACAAATTAGTTCTTGACGAAACTACAACTACTGCCGATCTTGTTGATCGCAACGTCTTGTACGCCAAGATCTTTATTAAGCCGGCCAGAGCAATTGAATTCATCGTTGTTGACTTTGTTGTCACAAGAAGCGGTGTAGAATTTTAATAAAGACTAATTATTTTAAAGGAGTAAACAACTAATGAGTTTTTGGGTACAATCATCGGCGAATCCGAAAAGAAAATTTAGATTTCGAATCGAAATCAGTTCCACTAATTGGGACGGAGGGGCACAAATTTGGTACGCTAAGACCTGTACTGCCCCATCAGCGGAGGTATCCTCTGTTGAGCATATGTTTAGCGACCATGTGTTTAACTTTCCGGGTCGAGCTAAATGGGGTGATGTAGAAATGGTTCTTGTTGATCCCGCCGGAGCACCCGGTGTTACCACCGACATTCCACATACTGTTGCTAACTTTAATGAACTGTTAAAAAGATTTGGTTATGAGATACCTAAAGATGGGACCACTTCTGCGTCTTATAAGACAGTTTCTAGAGCAAGAGTTACCGATGCCATTGTAAACATCGTTGCTTTGAATGATGAAGGGGATCCTATTGAAACTTGGACGCTTCAAAATGCCTTCCCAATCGCATTTAAATACGGCGACTTTGATTACGGTGCTGACGATCTCAGAGAATTTACTCTTACTTGGAAGTACGACTATGCTCAGTGCAACTTAAAAGAGCCCGGAGCCTCTGGAAACGACTACTTCTCAACCTAGGAGTTAGTATATGAGTTCGCAAGCATGGTGGTGGAACAATAATGCTTCCCCAATTCAACAGCACCACTTTCATGTAAAGTTTGGCGATATGCCAGAGTTTGTTGTGAAATCAGTTACCTTACCTACACTAGAATTTGGCGAAGGACAGTATAGACTCGGCAACCATATGTATAAGTACCCCGGAGTCACTACTTGGGGAGATCTTACACTTACTGTTGTTGAGAGTAAAAGGACAACCCAGAAACTTTGGGAAGAACTTTATCGGGCAGGATACAGTTGGTCCGGTAGAACAGGCGGTGCAATTCAGAAAAATTGCAATGTCATAGTATACCAACATGCAACAGCAGCAAGGTCAATAGACGCTGTAGATAATACTAAGCCACCTGAAGAGGGTACATTTGGTGCTTTTGCCGATGGTGTTAATAATGCAGTTGGAGGGTTTTTTGAAAGCCTTGGTTTTACTCCCCCTCCAAATACTCCAACGCCTGTTGTGCAAGACGCAAAGTTCTTTAACGATTGGAATGTTTGGTATTTCAGTGGAGCTTTTATAAAATCAGTTAGCTTTGGGGAGCATGATTATTCTAGTGAAGAACTACTTAGTATGGAGGTGGTTGTCGCTTTTGACAGTGCCTTTATGATGACCCCCGGTTCAAACCGTGCGGAACTAAGGCCCACCGATGGCAACCCCTGAATTGCCAGCCACAGACGGCAAAAAAGGTGGTCCTTACAAATAAATACTTAGAAAATGAGGTGAAAATTGAGTAGAAATGATTCAGATCGTTCAGGAGCACATGATAACCAAGATGTTCCATCAGAGGTGTTAAGAAAACTAGAATTTGTAACACCAACAGAGATTGTAGATTTACCATCAAAAGGAAGATACCCAGAGGGCCATCCTCTTCATGGGAAAGATACTATTGAAGTCAAGTATATGACAGCAAAAGATGAGGACATCTTAACAAGCAAGTCACTCATAAAAAAAGGACTCGCTATTGAAAGATTTCTTCAGAGCGTTTTGTTAAATAAATCAATAAAAACAGAAAGCATGTATATTTGTGACAGAAATGCTGTTCTCGTTGCTGCTAGAGCAAGTGGATATGGTACTGAATATCACACAAAGGTTAATTGCCCACATTGCAACACTGTTAACGAAATGCTTTTTGATTTATCAAATCCGGAAATTAAAGACTACGACATTAACCCAGATTGGAACATTGAAGAAAGCGGTTGTGAATTTATTTTAACTCCGCCTTTGACTGGTTTGAAGGTTGGTATTCGTTTACTTAACGGTAGAGATGAAAATCGTTTAGCAAAGATACTTACAGACAAAAAGAACAAAGAAGAAAAAGCTGTTTCCGAAATGTTAAGGACAATGATTACTTCTGTTGAGGGAGATTCCTCAAGAAAGACCATTGACTATTACGTTGATAATATGCCGACACAAGATTCAAGATATCTTAGAACGACATATTCGTCTTTAGTGCCATCTATTAAGATCTCTGAAGACTTTGAGTGCCACTCTTGCGGCTATGAGCAGGAGATGGAGGTGCCGTTTGGAGCGGACTTTTTTTGGCCTGACCGATGATTATATGGAAGCTGTTTATGAGCAGATCTTTGCTCTAAAACACCATGGCGGCTGGTCGTTTATAGAAGCATATAATCTGCCCGTCGGTTTGAGAAACTGGTTCGTTAGAAGATTAAAGAAACAGTTTGAAGATGAGAAAAAAGCATACGACCAAGCTAGTAGGAAAAGATAAGTACTACTAGCTTTTCTTTTATAAACTATTTACTGTATTGGAGGATCTTAGCGTGATTGTTGATTTTACTAAAAAAGAAGATTTATTAACCGAATCATGGTTAGCACAGTTTGGACAATGGAATAAAATGTTGCTAAAACAAATGTATGGCAACGATGTCAAAATGATGGCACCACTAACTTCCGGTAGTCAAGTTCTTAACTTTTTTAAGGAGGACGAGGATGGCGGAGGAAAAATAGAATTTGTTGTTCGAGGCGAGCAAAGAGATGTTAAAGCCTATGCAAATGCTATATATGCAGAAAAAAACTATTTAGATAGATATTTACTACATGGGGAAGACCATCCGCAAACCATAAAAGCGAGAGAAGTGCTAAGGCAGGCCGTATCTAAGTTTGAAGCTCAAACTGGAATTACTTGGCCATTTACAGATGAGGGATAATAAATGGCTGATGAACAAGAAGGAACAGGCGGCGGAGAAGGCGCGGGGCTCGAGGCAGTACAACAAAAACTTGGAGCAGAACAAGAAACCATAAAACTCACACGCGAAAAGAAAGCACTCATAGAAGCCATGGAGAAAATGAGTGACAGAGAGATACAAAACCTACAGCAAAAAACAAAAATGCAAGCGCAGAATCTCGCTGCACAAGCTGAGATGTTCGCTCAAATGGGACAAATTTCTGAAGCCGCCTCTATTAGAGAGCAAGCAGAAAAAGCCCACCAGACAGCAATACTAGTTGCCAAGCAGTCTATCAAAGCCGTAGATGAACTCACTATTGCGCTACAAAAAGCAGAAGAAGAAGGCGATATAAAGAAAATCGCCAAGCTGGAAAAACAATTAGAACTAGAGTATGAAAAGAAAACACTTCTTGAGGGTGATCTGAAAAGAACCGGTGAGAGGCTAGCTGCTCTAAAGGAAGTTACTGCTGAATTTGACAATATGTCAGGTACGCAAAAGAAAATGCTTAGAGACGCCAAACAAGGCTTTCTTAGCATGGGAAAGGCGTTAGGCGGCATTACTTTGGCGCAAAATACTTACGTGGGTAGTGCCATGATGACAATCAGGTCGCTTGCAACAATGGAAGGTGGCGCAAAAGCCGTTGGTAAAGCCTTCTTTGAGGTCTTTAACATAGCGAATATTGGTGCCTCCATAACTCAAAAGGTCATAGAATCATTTATTGGTATGTTTCTAGCAATGGACAAGGCTGGAGCAGAATTTGCGGCTGCTACTGGTGCTGGGAACGACTACAGAGCTAGTATTGAAAAGGTTGCAAAAGCTAACTCTGATATGTACGTTAGTGTATCAGAAGTTTCTTCTGCATATCAAGGACTATTAAGTGAGACTATTGGTTTTACGCAGATGTCTGATGTTGCTCAGCAATCAATCGCTGGTCAGGTAGCTCAATTCGAAAGATTGGGTGTAAAAAGTGTAGAATCTGGGCAGTTGATGAATATTTTTAGAATACAGATGGGCACAACTGCACAAGGTGCCGTAGACTTACAAAGAGAGTTTATGCTGATGGGAGCAAAAATTGGTATAAGTTCTAAAAAAATGATAAAAGACTTTAAAGCAGCTAATAAAACTTTAGCGTCTTATGGTAAGCAAGGCAAAAAAGTATTTACTAATCTTGCAGCTATGGCAAAAGCCACTGGTGTTGAGATGAACACGTTAATCGATATAGGCAACAAATTTGATACCTTTGAGAGTGCAGCAGATACTGCTGCTGGCTTAAATGCTATGCTTGGATCAAATATATCAGCGTTAGAGTTGAATCGAATGTCTCATGACAAAAGGATCGAGACGGTTATTAGAGAAATACAAGTCAGTGGAAAATCGTTTAAGCATATGCATCGCTACGAGAAGCAAGCAATCGCTACCAAATTAGGTATTCAGGATCTAGGCGAGGCTGAAAGGATGCTTGGTGGCGGTCTAAGCGGATACAGACAGTATCAAAAAGATTTAAAAAATGCAGCCACTGAACAAGCAGAACTTGAAAAAGCAGTCAAGGCAACGGCTGATATACAGAGACAATTCCAAATGTTAATGGTTCAGTTCGCACCTGATGTTGAAGATTTCTTAGTCATGTTTAAAGATTTGCTAGACTCCTTAATAACCACATTTAGAGACCTAAACGAATCGACAGGTGGCTACTTTCCGTACATTGTTTTATACGGGGGTATGGCCGCAACTGCAATAGGTGTCTTTGGGCTTACTTTAAAACCGATTCTTGGGCTGATGGGTCTGTTTTCTGGCATTGCAGTTAAAATGGGCTTTGCTCAAAAAACAGTGGCTGCGGGCTCTGGACCAGCGGCGAAAGGGTTTAGGGTCATGTCCGTTGGTTTAAGAGCAATGGGTAAAGCTGGTGCAACAGCGGTTCCCTTCTTATTAGCGACTGGGGCTGCTGCGTTGATGATTGGTGGCGGTATTGCAATCGCTGCATATGGAGTTGCTCAACTTGTGATGGCGTTCGCTGGACTAGGCCCGGCTGCAACGTCTGCCGCTTTGGCGGTAGGTTTGTTAATCATCCCGTTTGTTGCCTTTTTTGCGGTTATGGCCTTAGTTGTTTACTCTGGTGTTGGGCCTCTAGCAGCCGGTGTTATGTTGGCAATGGGAGCGGCAGCACTAATGCTGGGCATTGGTATTGCAATCGCTGCTCTTGGCGTGTCAGTGTTGGTAAAAGCAATTGGAGGCTTAGGAGAGAACGGAATGACTGCTGCATTGGCGTTCTTGACGATATCGCAAGGTATGGCTTTGATGGTGCTATCTGCCGCAGCACTAGCAATCGCACTGTATTTCTTGGTTCCGGTTTTGGCATCAGCAGGTCTGTTTAGCACCATTGCAGCAGCCGGATTTGGTGGTATGGCCTTAGCGATAGGTTTCACTGCTATTGCTGCCTTGTTACTTGGAGGGGCATTCATGGTTATAGCTGAGGGCTTATCAATGATTATTGCTCAAGGGGCTGCTTCTATTGCTGCCATGGGTGGTTTGGGTAAAGGCTTAGCTGCTATGGCTCTTGGTGTTGCTGCGATGTTTGTATTTATTTCCAATCCACTTGGATGGCTTGCGATTGGAGCAGCAATGGCAGTTATGGCAAACGGATTGGGAACATTTGTGCGCGGCCTAAACGCAATTGATGATGGCAAACTAGAAGCTATCGCTAAATTGTCTGATGTTTTTGAAGAACTACAAGGTACAGATGTAGATGCTACAATCATCGCGAATGTTACCAAAGACCTTGTTGGCTTTAAAGAAGAAATGGATGCTACTACTATGGCTAAGGTTGCAACACTTGGAATGTTTGGAGACGTATTTGCTATGAACACAACCAGAGCAGAAACAAGAGTACAAAACCAAATGAAAATGCCTGAAAATATTACTGTGCAAGCAAAGCACACAATTCACACAAAAATTGGCGATAAAGAGTTTACAACGGCAGTTAAAGAATCTGTTAACAAAGCTAAGTGGGGTAAGTTTGACGCTGGGCCTCTAAATATAGTAGCAGCAGGTGATTCAAGTGCATAAGGGGGATAAAAAACATGAGTAGCGAACTATATTACAACTACGCTGGTGGGAATAACAAATACGGCCAAGGTATGCTTGGTAACAAAGCTGGTAGACTAGGAGAACTTCTAGAGTTTTATAATGCAAGGAGTTCAGTTCATAGAGTTTCGTTTCTTGCGTTTATAAATGACTTCTCACAAAACTTTAGTTCTGATTGGAATCAGCAAGAAGCTTTGGGTCGCATGGATGACATCGCAACCTTTAAAAAAACAACCAGAACAATCACTGTTGCTTGGGATATACCAGCCCAAGATATGCAGACAGCAAAAGAAAACCTAAATCGGTGTAACTCACTAATAGCGATGCTTTATCCAGACTATACCGACAAAGGAACTAAAGAGAAAGGCTCGTACATCATGTCAAAACCACCTCTTGTTAGAGTAAAGTATGCCAATCTTATTGCAAAAGGAGCAGGAGCGACTGAAGGCTTGCTGGGTTATATAACCTCTCTATCATGGACACCGATTTTAGAGATGGGTAGTTTTCATGGCGGAACTCCGTCCAATCCTGCAATATTTCCTAGAGTTATTTCTCTTTCCGTTGAGTTCAATGTACTTCACGAAGAGACAGGAGCCGATGGCCGAGGTCCAACTGGATTTTACAAGCAAGGCGGAAAAAATGTTACTTTACGAGAAACAAGTCGGTACCAAAATAACAGTTCTGGGTTGTATGATGGAGGTTGGCCATTTGGTGGTATTCCAAAGAAAAACGAAAGAAAGGGTTTTGACGATCCTGAGGGTTAAAAGGAGATAAATAAAAATGCCAAGTAGAATGAAGAGAAGATCTGTCGCTACAAATAATGAGCGATTTTATGACAAAGTGTTTAAGAAGAAAGGAGTAAACAGTATTATTCAATACTCTACACACTCTTTTCGTAGACCAACACAAGAAAGATTAGATTTAATAAAATATGACACCTATTATTGGACTGCTGGAGATCGCTATTGGAAACTAGCAGAGCAATACTACGGTCATAGGAACTATTGGTATATAATAGCTAGATTCAATAATAAACCTACGGAAGCACATATAGATATTGGAGAGGAAATAAGAGTGCCAACAAACTTGGCACAAGCAATTGAGGTCTTGGGGTAATTTATGGCTTGGAAATTTATGTCAATGAACCAGTTTGAAAAAGCGGTCCGAGAAGATATAATTAAAAACGGATTGCGACTTGGGGGCCCCTCTAGCGAGCCCCTATTTTGGACTAGTCCCAAAGAGAACAAAGCTGCCTACGATATATATCAAGAGGCGACAGCGAAAGACGGTGGTGGCGTCTCAACTCTTATATGGCCGATAGCCGAAAAGCTTTGTTTGGCGGGGCACGTTTGCAATGCTCTTTATGAGTTGAGGGATTACCACATTTCGGACGAAGTTGTTGACTGGCTGATGCAAGACTTACCTTGGGACCACGCTTGGTTTAAGATTCTTTCTCCTTGTCAAAAGTCTTCAAAACTAGGACGCTCATGGTCTTGGAATGAGAGAAAACTATATGGATTCCCAATATCAAGATTAGAATACTGGACGACAATATGGATTTCACACGATGGAATGGAATACGGAGACGGTGACTATAATGATGGCGGTATGTGTACTGCTGTCTCCGACACTTTCAATTGGAGTGAGGAGATGAGAAGCTTCAACAGAAGACAATGGTCATTTGCTTGCGACATCATGAAAATTATTTGGGGTGGGTACTGGGATCCTGATGCTACAGATGGTAGCGACGAATATATGACAAAAGCAGGTAATGCAACCGTAGACAGTCCCGGCTTTACTACAAACAACTGGATGGCACAAACACGGTATGATGGATACGCAAGGGTAAGAGACTCCTCTAAAACAACCAACTCTCTGTTGAAATTTGTTGAAATGTGCTCCATGAATCAGGGTAAAGGTCCTCACTTTAAAGAGCTTTGGTGGGGTATGGCCAATGAAGGTGAAGAGTCAAATCCGTGGGCCACTGAGGGTAATGGATGGGCTAAGAAGCAATGGATCTATACCGGAAAGGAAGACAATGGTGTAATTGATAACGACCCGATAACTTTTGGTATCTTTAAAAGACTTCTTTTCACCAAAGACGGCTATGAAGCACCGTTCAACATCGGCGGAAGCTCTGGAATAGAAGCGTCTTGGAGAGAAAGAAAAGCTTTTGCCGAGCCGACAGATACAAGTAAAACCATGGGCCAACAAACGGCAATTAATTTTGCACCCGATAGATGGGCTACAGCTTTTACCGCTACGACTTTCTTGGAACAAACCTTGGCTTATCTAAAAAGAGATGAATCATTAGATATTCAGGTCTGGGATGGTAAATTTGCTAAAAGTGCCAATGACGCCAAGACCGAACCTTGGTCTGTTCGCGTTGGGGCACAAATTAACAACAACGGAACTATAACGAGTAATCAATCCTATAGTTGGGCTGGTAGAGGTGTTAACGAAGACGACGACAGCGACACTGGTCTTTTTTATTATCCAGTATCCAAGTCCACGGTAAAAAAACAATTCAGCGAATCATATAATATGAGTGAAAGAAGACACTTTACTGGTCAAGGTGTTGCTAAAATGAAATGGTATATGATGCCAACTCCATATGGTAGCTATGACGGTAACTGGTTGGCGACTCCGGGCAATAATAAATACAATATTTTTATAGAATATAAAGAATTTATTGAAAGCCTTATTTCAACGAATTATGTTGGCTACTTTAAAACAATGGCAAGAAAAAAGCAGAACATTGGACTGCAAGATAAAGAGGGTGATACAACCTATTTTAATATCCCTATGTGGACTTTTAAAGATTCTGGATTTACAGACTGGGAAGGAGCAGTTAAAGGTGGTGTAGAAGGTATGTTGGAACACTACCATCTGACTCCTGATGGTAAAGGTAACGCCCCCTTATCAGAAAAACAAGGGGCCTTTGCCGAAGCCATCAGTATGATACCTAAAACTGTAAGGATTGATGGAAAAGCTCCAATTGAGATTAGCCCTACTCTTGATTTTGTAGCGGATGTTAATCGCATTGCTGGCAAGGAAGTTCTTAAAGGTAGCTTGTTCGACTTCGAGCCGGTGGTTGACAACGAAGACGCAAAAAAGATGTGCGATGATATAAAAGAAGTCTTTTTAGAATTTGCTGGCTCGGAAGAAAAAGGTCGAGGCCCAAAAGAAATGCAAGCAACAGCGAAATGGTTTACTGAGAACTTTTTATCAACCAGCCTTGTGCCAAAGAGCGTTGACGGAGACTTGATCACCAAACTTAAACTTGATGATGGCGAAGGAAACGCTGAAGGAAAAGCCGCACTAAAAAGACTACTGGGTTTTGGTTGGGGTCCCGCATCAACTATTGAGTTTGCTAGAACAGGTTCGCCGTGGACGGTGCAAATGGCTCCCGGAGGCTTAGGGGAAGTACCTTTTAGCCAAATTCTCAGAACTTATCAAGCTGCCGCATATGCTGCTCTCTTATATTATCGAATTGCTGCCGGTACAGGGAAAACCGATGTTCGGGTTACAGCGGATTTAGTCTGGGAAATGTACGCATATAAATGTGCTCATCATTTTTGGAGAGTATGGGAAAGAGTTCTTCATGATAATCAAGTTGGTAACATGTATGCCGTGCTTGTTGTTGTATTGGCAAATACAGATTTTAAAAGTGCTGATGCTCTTGCAGCTTTGGAAGCATTAGCAGATCTTTTGCGTGATGCAGATGACGATTTGGTAAAAAAGATTGGTACTGAGCCCGAACCTGAATCACCGGAAGGAGAAGTAACAGCGGCAGATAAAGACCAAAGAGAAAGATTCTATAAACAATGTGCTTTGCTGTTAAACATGCATCGTCTGGTAAATAATTATTCGTTTAGCGGAGCAATGCATGCAACGTCAGATAAGATTGGATACACCTCATACAACGGAAGAATACACTTAGTTACAAACGATGCTCCCGCTGATGGTCAAAAAAATACGATCTTAAATAAAATGATCACACCAAGACCATCAACAATGAAAGAATTTACCAAAATTACTCCTGCGAAAGCGGCTGAATTGTCACCATATCTTAGGTTTTTTAGAGTATGGAACGATGCAGATGGAAAACTGTGTGAAGTAGAGTTTGATTTTCCAAAGTACCCTGAAAGAAGAATTGATGGGCAACTAAGTCTTGGAGATATACAAAGAAAGAAAAAAGGTATTGAACCTCCAGACCCTAGTGATTTCGATAGAGGTGACGGTGTTGGGATGGTAGAATTTAGCTGGGAGGCCGATGGAGAGACACCAGCGACTGCTTCAAAATTTATTAATGCGACCTTGACTTTGCACTTTCAGACTTTTGATGACTTCATACGCAAAAGATATAATAAAGTGGACACGCCATTTAGGTGGGTAGATATGTTTATTAGTCCCACTTCCATGATAGCCAAAGGTACTGCACCGGGAACGAATACACCTCACACTTTAAGATACGATGCAGAATATTACAGAATTCGTGTTGATGTTGGGTATCATACCAACTCTAGCACTGCCAATCTGAACGATGCTTTGGCAACTCAAAATAGATCTTTTTTCTTGGTGCTCAAAGACAATGAGATAAATATAAACGAAGACATGAGCGTTACTATAAAAGCTAATTACGGAGCCTATATTGAAGAAGCAATGGATTCAAACAAATTTAACGCACTCGCTACTCCTGAATTGATTAGGAAACAGGAACAATATAGGGTAGCTTGGAACAAAGCTACAGCAGATTGGAAAGCCGGAAAATGTAATGATATGAAATTGCGAAGAGTTCGCAACATGATTAATGCTGATTTGGAAAAGCTTGTTAAAATGCAACACAGATCTATCATGACCAATCTATTGAAGCTGGAGAGGATCTTTTATGTCGATTTTCAGCCTACTGCTATTGAATCTTTTCGACAAAACGGAGTCTTTGATCAAATACCATTTTATAGAAATGCTGACGTACATACTGCAAAGCCGGGTGAATCATCTGGTAAGCGTTTGCAAGAGCTTATGAATCAAAAAGCAGACAAGAACAAGAAAAGAGACGCTTGGATGGAGGCCAATGAGCCGCAAAAAGACCATCGAGTTTATTATTTTTATTTTGGAGACTTAATTTATTTAATTAACTCTACAATGTACGATGCAGGCGATCAACCTTGGAATGCTAGTCTTAATCCCTTCAAGCAAAAAAATGTAAGCGGTGCAGAAAATAGCAGGCTACTTCTGTTTGATTTTGATTATCATAATCCTCTTACAGAAGCCGAATCGAGTAGGTACACTATAAACATCGCTATGATACCAATTAGTGTTGACTTCTTTTTCCAATGGTATGTAAACAATATCATCAAAGAAGAAGTGTTTCACATTGGAGTCGGAGCCTTTATTAGATTGTTGTTGGTAGAGCTTATTACAGAAGCGATGGCTGAAGTTTGTATGACCAACGAAGAAGGTCACTACGTTAACTTTAAGCACGGATCAATTTCTGTTGCGGGGCACAGTATAGATGTGCCCGGTGATGAAAAACAATTTATTGATCCAATTACTAGCATGCTATTTCAGTCTAAAGATAAAGTTCCAAATCCCAGAGTTTTTGATGTGGCACAATATTATAAACAGAACACAGACGGTAACGAACAATTAGAGTTACCCTTTAAGTCCTTACCAGAAGATGAAGCCTTGGTCTTCCACGACCTGAATTGTGTCGAAGGGCAGTTCCAATATATGTATATATATGGTGACTTTGCTGACCCTTATCATCCCGGTATGGGAGATGAAGAGTCTGACGCTGAAAGGGGTACGTACCATTTGAACTTGGCTCAAAACAATGGATTAGTAAAAAATATTTCTTTTGAGAAAACCAATATCAAATATCAACGGGAAGCAAGAATGGCAGTGCAAGGCCAAGCCGGCTTGACGCAGTTATCCGCTGTTTATAATTGTGAAATAAAAATGCTTGGCAACACATTGTTCTTGCCCGGTCAAGAAGTCTGGGTCAATCCTTATGGATTCGGAGGTGAAACTTTTGGAAAACCACAAGATCCTCCATTGGCGTGGGACCCAACGGCACAAGAAATAAATGATTTAAATGACAAAATCAAAGGTGCTGAAAAAGGAGGAACAACTTCTGAAGAAATGGCTATGATAGCTGACAGCATAGACGAACTCGAAGCCAAAACAGATGGCAGAGAAGAGGAATTCGCAAACACGGGCAAAGTTTCTAAACCATCTGGTGACTTAAAAACTGAAATTTCATCATATGCCAACGTCATGGGTATTGGCGGCTATCAAGTTATCATAAAGGTCAGTAATACAATAAAGCCCGGCTCATTTGAAACAAGTCTGCGATGTATGCACACATACTCTGGTTATCCCAAGATCAAAAAATCAGTAACGCTGGCCGAGTTTCGTGATGGTCGCCCAAAATCTATATCACAGGCGGACAGCACTACTGGTGACAATGCTTGCATGAAAGTTCTTGGAGATAGAGAGAACGCAGCGTTAAGAAGCAGAGAGGGAAATAATTAATTATGTCTAAGTTTAAGGGTAAAAATGACAATAGGTCTTTGATTCTAAAAAGTATTTACAGAGCGCAATATGCTAGTCGCGCTTTTGAAGATAGTGCAGTGGCAGCTACTGGTGTTCATCCATCGATAGTTAATTTTAATTTTTCTGAGATGCGATACTATGGAAAAATAGATACAGAATCAGACCCAGTTGTAGTAAGCCCAGATGCTCTTGTATCATTTGGTTCTCCCGGGACTGGTCAGGAGCAAGTTAAACTAATGCTGCCTCCGATAAGAGATATGTTTACAAGGTTTCAGAGAAAATTTGTACAAGCTGTTAGAGCACAGAAAATTCCTGAAGATGACCAATACTTAGCCACTCCTATTCCATTTAACAACTTTGTTGACCCGATAAGAGAATACAAAACTTACGTTAGTGAACTGATGGATACATTTAATAATTTATTTTTATCTGACGAAGAGAGACAAAAAGAAATGTTCAACATGCATGACTATGTTAAACACTTAATGGATTACATTTCTACGATGGGTTCAGATTTTCCAATAACTCTAACTGGTTGGAGAAAATCAAGAAAATCTAGTTTAATGAGCACTGGTCTTGCTATCTCTATAGCAGACCTAGACTGTGGAAATGATGAACACAAAGAAGAATTTATATTTAATAAAAACTGTACGCAGTTTTATTACCAAGCATGCAAGCAGTATGGTTTTTCTGTATCGAAGCAATGCCCTTGGGTAATCGTAGGTGACTTAGCATCTGCTGGTTCTGCACAATACATGGGGGAGAATGGTGTTACCTCACCAACACATTTTTTTCAAAGATTTTACATAAAAACATATATGCTTGATATTGACCTTTTAAAGCCATTAATTAGAAAGTCATATAATGATTATGTTAAGATAAATAAGTTTTATAAAGAAATTAGTATTTGCAATAAAGATGAAAGTAAGTTAATATATAATAATAAATTTAGAAATAATATTAATAAAAGAGATTATAATAATCAATATGACATATATTATTGGATACCATATTATATTAAGATTAGAAATATAGAAGATGAACACCCATATGATGATCCCTCAATCGAAAGAATTACACAAAAAGCCTCAGAGTTTGAAAAATTACTTGACAAAGATAAAGCAATGGGTTATATTAATGAACAGTTCCGAAAAAAATACAGATATGCTCAAGGAAGTTATATCTACTACAAGAATCGATTGGAGGAACGTCAAAGTCAGGAGGGATAATGACTACATTTCAAATTATTGATGATAAAAAAGAATGCACAGGGCTTTTTGTTGATAGCAAAATTGAGCACAGAGAGATCGCTGGAGATCTGACTGGCACATGGACCTACCACCCCTTGCTAAAAGAAGCCACAGTTTCTATAGCATCACTATATTGCTCTGGTAAAACAATTGAAGATGTATGTCCAGACCACCTTAGAGATAGATGGGATATTAGAAAGAAAAAGATTCAGTCTTTTATCAAATCTTTTTTAGCCTCCAAAGTAAACATGGATGATATTTGTTTTTACGATCTTGTACCAGATGTTCACCTTGTTCACTACTACAGCCTCAAGAATGAGATTACTCAGTATGTACTGGAAAACTACCCCAGACCAAAAAATTATGGTTTTTTAGCAGATACAAGTAAAACCATATATGACATTTCTCAGCAGGATGTCAGGATTGATTGGAACTATTTAAAACGACATTACCACACTGATCTAAAAGCAAAGTCA
>MDSZ01008462.1_pt1 | contig 17525 bp, 14 predicted proteins | sample 811201 | NCBI WGS metagenome assembly MDSZ01 (sample SAMN05326647, study PRJNA326480) | marine metagenome | isolation source: seawater | place: Indian Ocean: North | collected 2010
AGATAGAGGTTTAGCAATGGTATCAGCAAATACTTGTTGTTGAATAGCTCTAAGCATGTTACCCACTAGATCTCTAAAACCTTTTGCAACATTATTAAATGTCAAATTTCCTTGTATAAGTGCATTATTAAAGTCCATAAATCCTTGGGTTAAACCACCCTCCAAAACGTCTAAAGATCCTTTAAGAGCCGTTTTTAAATTATCGTTAGCTCCTGCTGTTACAGTGGCTAAGTTATTAAAGTCTTGACTTCCATTTTGGAGAGCTAAACTAACTGCCTCTAACTCAGCTGTAGTGTTTATTCCAAGAGCTTCTAGAGCAGCTCTAGCGTCTTTTAACTTTTCTTCAGCTGCAAGAATTTCATTATTTTGTGCAATATCTCTTCTCAACTCTGCAAGTTTTTCCTCTTGCTTAAAAGCTTCATCAACTTGTTTTTTAATATTTTCAAAATCTGTTGCTGTTAGTCTTTCTATCAGATCAGTTAATCCTTTTTGAGCAACCGCTTCAGCCTCTCCTTTTCCAAGATCTACTCTTAAAGCTCTAGCCGCTGCAACATCTTGTGAGAAACCTAAGGACCGTGCATCGTCTTCTCTATTAGCAGCTTTTAGAGCCTTTATAGTGTTATTAACAAACTGATCACCCTCCAAAATTTCTTTTCTAGCAACAACATCAGCTGCCAAAACATCACGAATACCACCGATATGGTCATTGAACGCCATGGCCTCTTCTGCAATACCTTTTTTACGCTCTTCTAACAGTGTAATTTCATCTAGTTTTGCTTGTTTTCGAATTTTTATTTCACTCTGTTCAAGCCGTTTTCTTTGTTCAAATTCTTTAGCAATTAAACTTTCAGCACCGCCTTTTACCTGCTTCTCAAGGTTTGCAATATCTGCTTTTAGTTTTTTCTCTTGAGCGTCTGCTCTCTCTTGTATATCTTTTAGCTGTGCAACGGTAATATCTTGTAAAGCAGCTAAATCTTCTCTAGCAAATCTTAATGTCAGTTCTCTTTTATCTCTATCAGTTTGAAAAGTTTGACCTGCAAGATCACCCACAAGACTTTGGCTTAGTTTACGAGAAGCCTCTCCCGCTTTTCTACGAACATCAGCTAATTTCTGAGTTGCTTGGGTAATCTTGCTTATTCTATCAATTTCTGCTTTTTGACGAGTTGCTTGCTGATCTGCTAATTCTCTTGCACGTTTAGCTTGCTCCAAAGAGAAAGCGAGTACAGCTTTTTGTGCCTGGGCTGTTAAAGACTTACTAATTTTTTCAAGAGTTTCTGCTAGTTTACGAGCCTCAGCATTAGTCTGAACAAAAATTCCAACAAGAGCCTTTTGTGCGTCTCTAGCTAAAGAAGCTCTTTGAGCTCGTAAGCCTTCAAGTTCTTCTCCAGCTCGCTCTTGAGCAAGTGCTGCTTTTCCAAGTTCAAAATCTTCTTGTAAAAGTTTCACCCTATTACGAGCTTTATCATTAGCAGTGATGCCTAGTTCAACTCTAGTACGTTCACCATCTACAATGAGAGTAAATATTTCATTTAATTTTTCAGCTGCTTTTATCTCAGCTGAAAAAGTCTTTAACAGTTTATCACGCTCTTTTAGAACAGCTAGTTGAGCCTGTGCTCCTTGATCTTGCAATCTAAAAGTATTTTCAAGTCGATCAGCAGTTATTTTATCAGCATCAGCTTCTGATCTTCTTAAATTAGCAATTTTAGCTAATACTGCAGAGCGTCTTTTCTCAATTTGTTCTGCGTTTGCAGCACCTGAAGTTAGTGCTTCTTGAAGATTGACAGCTACCTCTTGACTTTGTAATATCTCAAGTTGAGTTTGGTTTTGTGCTTTTGCAGTCTTAAGCGCCTCTTTATCTTTTATGTCTTTGGTATCCTGAAATTTTGCAGTTACAGATGCAAGGTTGCCAGGTAGATCTGTAATGCCTTCAAATCGTAAGGCATCCCCTACAACAGTTAATTGTTGAGTTACTGTTTTTAGTGTTCGCCCTGTTGCCTCAGCAAACTCTGAAATACCTTGTAAAGATGCCGGGCCTATGCCTTCTATGCCTGCAAACAAATCTGTAAATAATGATTCAATCTGTGCTCTAATTTGAGGAGTTAAATTATTTTGTATTGATGGAGCAAGACCTTCGATTAGTGAGTCAGCAAACTCTTCTGCTGATCCAGTAGCTCCCTCTTGAATGGCCTTTTGAATTCCTTTTTGAAGATCAATACTTTGACCCAGAATGCTCGTCCCAAAAATCCCTGGTGTAACGACAATATCAGATAGGTCTGCAGATTTACCTAATTCTTTCGCTACTTTTGCTTGTGCAATAGCTTCTCTTTGTATGCCTAGAAAAACTCTAAACTTACGAGTTAAATCTTCGACAAAAGCGATAGTAGGCTCTAACCAACCAAAAGCCTCTAAAAATATAGAACCAAAAGTAGTAAATACAGAGGCGACTGTGATAATTAAAGTTAATGAATTAAAAATACTCAATAAACCTTTACCAAATTTAACAGCAGCCCCTGACACAACAGCAAAAGTTCTAGCTGCAAATTGTGCTGACTTGCTTGTTGCATTAAGCCTAACTTTAGTAGACGCTAAAATTTTATTTAATTCAGTCAGCCTTCTATTCAGAATACCTGTTCTTTTTTCTTTAACGGTTGTTGATAGTGAACTAGCAGCAATTGAAGCTGATTCTTGTTTAAGTAAAACAATTTCTTGAGCTATAGCACTGTTTAATCTTTTAGTCTCAGTAAATGATAGTTGTTGAGCTCGACCTTTTGCAATGAGACTTTTAAATTCTTGATCAAATGTTGCAGATACTCTTGCAGACCTAAGATTAACGTCTGTTAAAGATGCTCCAAGAACCTCATTAGCTTTAGCAGCTTTACGAGAACTACCACCAAGCTTATCAACAATAGTGCCTGATAAACTCTCAAGTCTACCTTCAAATCTCTCTAATCCAGCACCTAACTCTCTAAAAGTGGTTCCAAAAACTGTCTTAGCTAAAATACCAAACGCACCAACAGCTGCAATAGGGTTAGATAGTGCTTCTGCTAAAGGCGCTAAAGCACGTGCAATAAATGCTCCAACATTAGTACCAATATCTGACAAGGTGGCAGATAGTTTTTCTAATGATTCTGCAGAAGTATTGGCAGATGTGTCAATATCTTTAAATTTTTCTGTGCCTTCTTTTGCTACTTCATTAGCAAAGGCTTGACGACGTTCAAAATTAGATAGTGATCCAACAGTTTTACCAAGTGTTTTAGCATACGCTTCTACTGCGGGATCAAGACGTGTAAAAATACCCAATTCGTCCAAAAGTTCAGGTTCTAGTTTAGTAACACCACGAACCAAACGGTTAAACGAATCAGTTAAATCTCGACCCAAGGCACGAGAAGCTTTTAAGGAAATTTCGGCTAAGTTATTTATTTGATCTGCACTAAAACCTGATGATAGTGCTAAGTTAGCAAGCTCTGCTGTCTGAACGATTGAAAGCTGTCCTTTAGTAATTTCTTGCAAACCTTTGATGATTTTAGGACCACTCTCACCAATCGCATTAGCAAGTGCATTAACACCTGTGATGGTTTGTTCCGCGCGAGCAGCTTGATTGAGAGCTTGGAAAGCAGCAGTGATAGCAAAGATAGTGGCAGCTGCACCTGCATAAGCAGCAACTAATCCACCAAGTCCGGATGCTTGAGCAGAAAACTGACGACCAGCTGAAGCAGAGGCTTGACCTAAGCGGGTTTGGGCGCGACCGATACTCTCAGTTTCTTTAACAATTTTTTGAGCACCAGCACTTTTAAAGCGCGTTTCAACAACTTGTGTTACTTTACCTGCCAATTACCTTCCTCTACTCGCTTTTCCTAGCGATTCTTTCTCTTTTTGTTTATGAGCGTAAAAGTCACCAAGCTCTTTTTCTGCGACTTGAAGAAGTTCAAAAACTTGTCTAACATTATCTATCTGATAAATAGTAAGAATAGAGTCAAGACCTGCATAGTCTTTACCTAACCAAGTCCCACTCATTCCTTCCCACTTATCTGGTAAAACGTTTAAAAGTAAGAGTGCTTGTTGAACTTCAAAAGATAAAAGGGATGGGTCTTTAGGCATTTGACTTTCGTCAGGCTCCCAACCCATCTGTTCGCACATATCAATGTACTGATCTTGATTCATACCTCCAGCAAATAAAGAATTGCGAAGGTAGTCAATTAGTTTTTTACGTTTTCTTCAGCCTTCTTTTTTGAAAACTGTTCAAAATCATTCATTGCATCTGTAATAAATTGGTCAAATATTGATGAAGATTTAAGCAATTCTACAGCTTCTTCATCACTATACTCGATATCATCACTGGCGTCCATTCCTGAAATATCAACAGGAAGAAGAAGAGGAAGATGCTTAAGTTTTAAGCCTTTCCAACCAACGATAGCTTTTTCAGCATAATTTTCAAGAAAACGATCATTGTCGATTTCTTCCTCACGCTGACGTGTGCGTTTGTTAAATTTATATGTTAAAGAAGCGTTGCGCACTCTCATTAGATCTTCGCGATTTAAAAAGCGAATATTGACTGAAAAACCCTCGATATCTGGGAAATCTACCCAGGTAGTGGTTTCTTTTGCAACAAGATTTTTAATTTTACTCATAGTATCCCCTCGGAAAAAACGAGTGCCTATCACGAATCTGCTAGTCAAAGGTGAGGGGAGACCTTGATTTGCAAGTGACAGGCACTCTTCTGGTTAAAAAGTTAATGTTACCCCTCAGAAACATCAAAATATTATTATTTAGCAGCGAAGATTGTTACTTCACCTCCGTCACCTTTGTTTGCTGTTGTTTCTTGAGCAAGAAAGTTAACGGTCATTGAGACCACGTCCTCAACGCCAATGGTTGGGAATTCAAACTGACAAGCGTCAAGCTGGAAAGCTACATAAGGAGCTGTTGTTCCACCAATGATTAGGTTTGCGTTTGAAGTTTGTGCTGAAGAAGTACGTGAATCTTCAGAAATATTACGTAGGAACCCAGCTGATTCTAGATCACCTGTACGAAGGTACATGGTGGCAGAACCTGAAACAGTACGTGTGCCAGTAAACTGACCAATCGGCTCGTTAAGAGACGAAAGCTCCTCTGGAGTCAAGTAAGTAATATTATTATTGTAATCAAAGCTTAGTGCTGTGACTGGGAAGACGAACTTCTCGTCAGATGCACCAGCTGAAGCTTTATGGTGGAACTCAATCGCACTAAGACGATTTTTAATAAATGAGTTTGTTGACGATACGCCCGCAACATTCATTTGATTATATGGATGGTAGGCACCCATTACTGTTGCTGTATGACTCATTGTTTGAAAGTTGGAGTTAGCTGTAACGCTTGAACCACTATTCAAAACGCCACCAAAACATGAAATAGCAACATCACGTGGAGTTCCTGTCAATTCTTTCATGGTTGTTCCAAAACCTGACCAAGTTGTTGTAGCAATTTCTTCAATACCTGCATCAACAGTTGCCCCATTCACTGTAGCATTTGAAACTTGATAAATAACATTGTCAAGCTTAAAGTAAAGGTGGTTTTCAACAGCTGTTGAAAAGTTTGAACGTGTTGAATGCGATCCTGTACCTGCTGCAACATTAGTAGTTCGTAGCTTACCGCCTGTTGCCCAAACAGAACGCTCATCAGCAGTTCCATCAGACCCACCAGTTACTTTAGTATTTGATACAAGTGATTGCCACATAAACCAGTCAGCCACAGGTTTTACGTTACCTGTTTGGTTGGTAGCCGCTGTTGTAGTATTTGCAGCTGCTCCAGTTAGCACTCCTGTAGGACGTAGGTATACTTGAAAGTTCCAGTCTACAGGGTTTATAGCAGTATTAAAACGCTGCTGCGAGCGGTCTGGTGTAATCCCAGATTCAAGTGAAGTAATATCCTGAGTTGCTGCTGAAGAAGTCATTGCAAAACCTGCTAACACTTCAAGCTTCCAAGTGTTTGTTGGTCGCAAATCAGTAATTGCTGCACCGTTGATGATATCAACAGTTGACAAAAATACTTCTGAATTTCTTTGTAAATTAAGAGATGCCATCCCTTTTCTCCTTATCCGTCTAGTCTATAGACTGTCGTTAATTGTACCTCTGCTAATCCGTATGGTGTGACCAACCCTTCATCAGTAGAAATATTATCTATTGTTATATCTAGTATTCCTTTATCAGGGTTGTCCCCTAATGAATAGACAACATGTTCTATGTCTTGAACTAAGCTGTCTGAGAGACTTTGAGAATTATCTTCCCCAAATACGTATGCTCTTATGGTAACGTCTAAAGTTGCTACCGTCAAACTTTTAGAATTAAAATCTCTAATTTCGGTGCCAGCACTTATATAAATTGCTGGAAAGTCGTTGACTTCATCGAGAAATTTTAACTTTCTGAAAACATTGTTAAAAAGATTGTTAGAGTAAGTGTAGGATACATTAAAGGTGGACGTTTGTCCATCAATTTTTTTCAGTTCAGTAACTAAAAATTCAACTATCTCTTTACGTCTTGATGCCATTTTTACACCCTTAAAATTTTAAATGCTCGTGAGTATAAACCTTGCACTACTTCACGTACAGTGTCACCTACAAACTCATCAGGATCTCGCTCTGTACCTACAAACACTTTATAGATGGGATCATAGAAAAAAGCCATTACTGATCTTCTATAATCAGGAATAACCTGAACACTAGATCTAAATCGTCCAGAACGCTCGGTTAAAATTGATCCCGATAAAGGAGGACCTCTTCTTGGTCCACTAGGCATTTTATCTCCTAACCTGCGTCTGACAAGAGCAGATATTTGAGCACCAGAAATAAATTTTTGTGTTTTTGAAGGTTTATCGCCTGTTACAGTAAGTCTACCAGGAGTAATATTCATGTTGGGCGTTTGAATTTTAGACTGGAGTGTCAAAGGTGTTTGACCACCTTCTTGAAACTCTCGTGCTAATGCTATTGCAAAACCCATCAAATTACTTATTATTTGTTCATTAGGTTTTGATGACGCCTCTTTTTGATATCGTTGAATTCTTTTTATTAAATATAACTCTATTCCTTTTGAAAAAGCCCTAGAATGTGCTTTGATAAATTTATTAGTAATATCTACTTTTTTAAAAGAATTTCTTAACTTAGCTTTTGGAGCTGTCTCAATTTTATATCTTGTGACTATACGTTTGCCAGTTTTTACTTTTAATCCTGTATTAGGATCTATCACTTTTTCGCTTACAGTGCTTTCTTTAAAAGTTAGTGAAAAGTTCTCTAAAAAGCTAGAAGCGTTGAAAGCATTGAAGTCTCTAAGAGGATTTTTTACAAAATCAAGCTGAACACGTTTGCCACCTTTTTCAGCGTCTATAACATTAACCACTAAAAGATTTTCAAATTTTTCGTTTATTTGAGCTAAAACCTTATTCCATTTATCAGCAAAGGCGGGTGATTTAGTTAAAAAATTATAAGCATCAACCCCAGAGAAACCTTTTTGTCCAAGCTGTTTTGATCTTTGCCTAATAGCAGCAAACTGTTGTGGAGCTACAGCTTTTGATACACTGATAGCGCCTAAAGCAATATTTTCTCCACCTGATGCAGATAAACCACCAGTCACTTTTGTTTCAAAGAATCCTAAATTTTGAGCAGCAGCACCCTTTAATACTTGAGTCTGAGATAATCTAATACCTGTCTGTCGTTCGAAGTCATCAAGTTGAATCTCACCATCAGGAGCTGCTTCAGGGGACGTGAATATATTTTTATTTTTGACTTTTTTACCTAAACCAATTTCTTCAGACACATAGTCTGATAGATAACGGATCATTTGGTTTCTCTGCTCTACTGTAAGTTTTTTAAATTGAAAAGCAAAAGATCCAACATTTTTCAGATTTGGATCTAAACCTGTTAAAGAAAGTGATTGTTTTAATGATGATTTACGACCAACGTTTTGATATCTAAGGGGTTTTCGTCGTAATATTGGACGAGCTGCCATTATGCAATAATCCTATATAAATCTAAAATACGGCGAATGTGTGGAGGAAAGTTACCAGCTAAAGGATAGTTATCACCACGCTCTCCTTCAAAAGAAAATCCTTTTTTCTCTTGATCTTGTTTATATAGAAGTTTAATCATGTCAAGAGTAGCTAATTGTATGTCTTGTGGTATGTCACCTGATTCGTAACCAGCACGGTACTCTACTTTAACTCCAGAAGGAAAGGGCGCAAAGGAAGGAGCCCCCGCTAGAGTCATTGCTGGATAGTTGTTGCGGACTGTAGGATATGATCCTCTAACACCGACTGCACCTACGTCGCGAGTTACTTCTCCCATATCGCGAGAAAAGTTATACTCATTAACTGCGTTGTGAACATCAGTTGTTTCAGTGTCATCATTTTTACCATCAAAATGCACTAAGAAAATAGTTTCTCCATCTGGTCTAAATCTTTGGGTTGGAGGAGTAAAGTTAGCAGATGAGTACCTAGCTTTATCTGATACTCTAAGCTCATCCATGTAACCTTTAAATGTAGTGCCTATCTCAACGTTACTTGTAAATGTTAGGTTTGCTTCAGTAAAAGAAGCATCAGCAATTACGTTACCGTTATAGTGTAAATATAGTTTTTCTTCTGTTAAGTCACGAGATACCGCAACATGAGCAAAACGACGTTTAGCAAACTGCTGAGTCTCAATAGAGGTGTTAGCTCCTTCAATAACAGTTGCTGTTCCTGAAACGTTTGCCTCATATGCTAAACCTTTTTGGTTTGCTAATCTAAATTCCATGTAATTCGAAGCGTCTGTATTAATTGAAAATAGCACATTATCTTGTAATGTCGCTTCATCTACGCGAACAAACATCTCGATAGTAAAATCACCCTCTTCGAATTTTAAGTCTGAAGATACAGTGCTACCTAAGAGGTAATCACTTGTATTAAGCTCAAGAGAGGATTTTCCAAATTTTTTAATTCTTGAATTTATGTGAGCATCATTAACAAAACTAAAAGTTGTTGCATCTTTATCTTGCGTAGTTACAGGCCTACCTATAGTAGTCGGATCAGCTAAAATTTTATCTTCTGTGCCATTGAATTCAGAAACTTGATATACGTTTGAAAGAGGTAGTCTTGAAACCATAACAGAGCTTTTTCCTCCGTCAAACACTTCAACATAATCATTAGCCAACATTTCTTGACCAATATAGTGCTCAACCACGCCTGTAGCGTAGTTAATTATATTAGCAAGCCTAGCGTCTTGACTAGTAGACGAAATGCTTAGATAATCTTTAACTTGTGCTAATGTAACAAAAGCATATTTTCCCAAATTTTCTTCTAAACGATCTACCATGTTAATTTACCTGTTCTCCCTCTTCTGATTACTCATATAATGAAAAGGGAGGCGTTGACCGCCTCCCCCTGTGTAGTTCAAAGATGTCTAAGTTAGACTTAGCCAGCTTCGATTGTAACAGCGTAGCTGTACTTAGTAGCGTCAAGAGCTGCATTTGAGTTAGTTGTAAGAGCTTTAAAGTCAATACGAGTGCTCATGTACATTGCAGTGACCTGCTGACGTGGTTCGTACTCGCTCTCAATCTCGATACCGCGACGTTCTGCGATCATAAAGCCAGGCTTATAAACTAGAACACCGAGATCACGGTTAGATCCACCAACGTTATCTAAGAACTCAGTGATTGCAATTGGGATACCGTAAACGGCACCAACTGAACCTGTGAGGTAAGTAGCGTTTGGACCAAACTTGTCAACTGTCTGGAAGTCAGAAGTTGTAACAAGGTTGTTGTAACCTTCGATTGATGTTAAGTACACAAGGTCGTTACCAAGCTGAAGGCCATACTTGCCAAGCTTAGTGCGGGCTGCAGCGATATCTGATGGATCAGCTTTATCGTTTGCAGAACCTGTGTCCACAGTCAGACCGGCGCCTACGTCACCTGTAAGGTTAGTAATACCTTCGATAACGGATGCATAGCCAGTACCGGCTGTAATTGCATTTGTTGGTGATGCTGTAAATCCAGTTAATGCACCAGTTCCACGTAGAATTGCTTTATCGATAGCACGGGCTAAACGACGTGTAGCAGCTGCACGCAAGAAGTCGAGCAAAGGAAGAACTGTATCTTCTTCTTCGTCTTTTGCGAGGTGTGTGGTAGCCATGAACTTATGTGGAGTAAAGTCCACTGAGCTAATGGTGTTCTGGTTGCTGGTTGGTACGCGAGTTGCGTCAGCAATACCTGTAGCGAATGTGCCAGAAGCAAATTGTGCTACATCACCGTCTGTATCTTCGTCAGCTACTGGTACGCGGAATGTTTTCGCGTCAACAGCCATACGAGTGAACATTGGAGCAACAACTAGCTGCTGTTCCATCTCGGTGTAAATATTTTGTGAGAAATTGCTCAAGAACTGATCAACAGATGTAACAGCTTTCATCTTGGCACCGACTTTGGTGTCAAAGATGTCACGCTTGTTAAGCAATTTCGCAACAAGAACGGCGTTAGCCATATCTTTTTCAGAATACTGAGCTTCGTTGCGGCTCTGCTCCTGATAATGCATTTTTGAACGCTGTAATGCAGCGATCTCTTCTTGGTATTTATTCATCTGAGCTTTAAGTTCTGCAACTTGCTCTGATTCATGCGGTGTATAAGCATTATTGCTATCACCTTTAACCAGCATTTGCTGGTCAGCAGCGTCTGCTTCCTTCACGATAGCCTCACCGGTCTCTTTAACCAGTTCAGCAACTGCAGGCTCAGACACTTCAGCACGTGGTGCTTCTTTTTTGATCTCTTCAGCTGGTACAGCTTTAGTAAGATCGATTGTATCTACGACTTGATCAGCCATTTCGTCTTTCTCCTTATCAGAATTTTCGTGAAGCTCTTTAGTAGGGCTCTCGCTTATAACCGCGTCTTCACTTGTAGATTTTTCGACTTGTGAATGTTCTTCTGTTTTCACATTAACAACATTATCACAGTCTTCGCCTGTAGCGTCAACCTCTAAAAATTTAAAGATTGGGTTTTGCTCTGTAGCGACATTGGTGACTTTAAACATTTTTTCTTGATAGTTTACAAGATCACCGTGTTGAAGTTTGCTTGCATCTTCGGAAAGCAAGTTTGTGAACGGGATAGATGCCATTGGATCTTTTATTTCAAGCTCCTCTTCATCCTCCTTTTCCATACCAGTGACTACTTCCTCAGTTTCCGCTTTGACCTCAACTTCTTCAGCATCAGCTTTTTCTTCATCAGCTTCTTCACTCTCATCATGAGGAATAACGTTTCCATCCTCATCTTTTTCGTGATGATCTTCTTCAGATTTTGCTTCAACTTCAGTTTCGGTTACTTCAATCTCAGCTTCGTCGGCTTTAACTTCAGTAACTTCTTCTTCTTTTGAGTTACTCATTGCTTCCTCCTCGGTTGGAGACAACGGACGTTCGTTAATAACTTCGCCCTCCTCCGTGCTATGAATGGGAACACCTGCCATTGTGATATCGTGAGTATGAGGGGGTTCTCCCGCCTCCATCACTACACCAGCAATGATTTTATGAGCGTGGTTTTGCATATGAGATGCGTAGGTTGTTACACCATTCCCACTATCATCCATTTCAACAGTATGATAATGACCATCGCTCATGTCGGTGATTCCTGCTTTAATTTTACGCATCTTTTTTAATTCTTCGGTGCTAGTCTCTTTTAAAGACTTTTTAAACTCGTTAAATTCTTCATCTGAATCAAAAGATTTTCTAATAGAGAAAAGAGAGTCTTGATTACAAGGAACAGATACTACAGAGATCTCTAGTAATTCTACATCAGTAATCATCATTGAATCGTCTTCACGATTATATTTTCCGTCTTTTACTCTAAATCCTACAGAAAAGCTTTTTAACGCGCCATCTTTAATAAGAGTTTGAACTCCGTGATTTTTTTCAGCTGCTTCAGAAACAGCACATTCAACAAAAATACCTTTTTTATCAACACGGATATTATCTACACGACCAATCGGGCAGTCATGCTTATGTTGATAAAGAAGAACTGGATTACGCCGATAATTTTCAACGCCTTTAGCCCACGCTTCAGCAGTAACAACATCGCCAGAGCGATCTTTTGCAGTAGTATTGGCATAACCAGCAATCTTTAAAGTATTAGAGCCTTTTTTAAGTGCTTTAGTTTCAAAGGAACTGTTTAAATAAAGAGTTTTATTCATTAGTTGTATCCTCTAAATTATTAGATTCCTCTTGAGAGGGTCTTCCACCTTGGGTTGCGTCTGTTGCACTACCCGTAATGTTCTGTGGTATTCTTATGGTATCATTATTTTCCATTTTTGGAAATCTTAATCCTTCACGAGCTTCATTTGGGGTAATAATTCCTGTGTTTACCAGAGTTGAGTAGTAAACAGCTTGAGTCCTATTATCAGGTTGAAGCGCAGGAACCGTTAGCCTATCTGGAGTGATAGTTACCCCTCCATTGAAGAAGTGAGAAAAAGCTGAACAGAATTGATTCAAAATAGGTAAAATAGTATGTAAGTAGAATAACTTTTGATTTGCATCAATATTAGCATTATTTCCAGATTTTAGTAGAACATAAGGCACGCCTAATGCCTTTGCCATATCTTGTTGAATTCTTTCGATAGAGTTCTCAAAATCAAGTTGATCAAAAGACTTAGTAGAAAACTCGTCAATCTTTAATCCACCATCTAAAATTGCGGGGTTTCTAGCACCGTCAAAAATAGTTGTGTAAGAAGCTCTCCAAGATTCTAAAAGTCTTTCTTTAACTCTTTTTGAAAGAATATTATCAGTGGTCAAAACAAAACCAGGAAGCGCGTTGTTCTTAAAAAATTGACGTTGGAACTTAATCATGTAAAAATACAATTCCATCAAATTAAGAATCGGTTTTAGTTTAGATGTGCCTCTAAAAATAGATAATTCGTTCTCAGCCATAACATGTATAATCTCATTTGGCTCAAAACGAATAGCCTCTGCTTTAGTAGTTTGTTTTCCTCGACCAAAACCGTAAAAGTCATTAGTCTGTTGATTATGAACTAAATAATTATAGTGAGAAACGAAAGCACGGCTATCTGGAACTACTTCAACATCGTTAGCTGGTAGTAAGTAAAGAGACTCACCATCATAGTAGAAAAAAGCATTACCATCTAAGTGAAAATCTAAAAAAGCTCTTCTAAATAATCTAGCACGATCCTCAAAAGGATTAGGCTTGATATTCATCAATTTATTTACTTTTTTTGCTGAACCACCTGTAACATTAAGAGGAATCTCTGTTAAGGCGTTAATCACCATCTCTATAGAGCGATGAATTACTTCAATCTCTCTATATGCCTGTTCAAAGTCTACAATAGTTTCGGGAGACGCGTAAGGTTCAAGAGAAGCTATAGAAGGCTGTGCGGGATTAAGCTTTTCCGCTACCCACTCTCTGAAACCTCGTCTATCATTATCTGCCATGTTTTTCCTTTTGAATGTCTAACCAATTTTTAATTTTTAAAGTTAAATGATTAGAGTATCGTTGCCCATAAATTGTATGTAATCTCTGATGATGTGATTTACATAATGTGAATAGGTTGTGATGGTCTAAACTTTCTTTACAGTCTACTGCAAATTCTTCACGAAGGGAAGTAATTTTTTCAACAGTATCAATTTCAGTAATCTTATTACGAGTACACCACTCATTGAATAACTGACTTACTGAAAAAAGATGATGAAGCTCTAGGTTCTGAACAGAGCCGCAAATGTAGCATTCGTCACGTAGTTTATAATCCTTTTTAATATAGTCTCTTATATACTTAATTGGAAATCTTTTTAATTCAGACATTCTTGAAGCACTTCCCAACGTTTAACAAAATGATCAGGATGTTTATTCAATCCTACATCCCCCTCTCCTAGATTTAGAACCTTACCAGAAATAGTAGGCAGGTGGTCGCATTTTTTAAGGTTTTTTATTAAATAACTTACTAGAATATCGTCCCCTCTAGTTAAATCAGTTTTAGCTAAAATATCTGATTTAACACCATCAAGACAAGATTGTTTTACCATAATTACTGAGCCTACTAGAAAATCAACTTCAGCATTTTTGCACCAACTATCTTTGAGTTGTTTATAGTGTTTTGCCTTGGCAACGCCTTTTTTACCATAGATACCAACTATGTCTTGCTTCAAATCATACATCTTTTTAATTAATAGTGGATGAGGTAAAAGATCATCATCCAAAATTAATTTATATTCTTCTTCGTAGTCAAAACATCTTACCCAACGCTCAATGCAGTATTTATTTTTTGTATTATTTATAACATCAACCTTATCATGACTAAAAGATACATTTGGATTGTTGTTAACAACAGTAATTTTAAAATTTTTACTTAATGTATCACAAATTGCTTTAACATTGTTAGGTCTTTTATAATTTAATAATATAATTCTAAGCATAAATTGATATGTTACTCATCTTTTGGTGTGTGTAAATTGCATACCTAACAGCATCACATGGATGAGACGCCCAGTCATGAATAGCTTTTGGAGTTTCTGTATTAGGATTCCATTTATACGATGCCATCGCGGAAAAAGTATGCCTAGCCCCTTCTGTATCAAAGAAAAGACGGTCTTGTTGAATTAAGACTTGTACAGAATTAATACCGTCATTTACCGATTTAATAGCGTTCTCACAATAAATATCATAGTCATAAGCGAAATCAGCTTTTACTTGTTGTGCAGCAGAGTCAATGTAAATAGTATCTATAGACCACTCATCTATTTTTTCTCCTATTGCTGCGGCTAACTCTGAAGTAGTTGATTCTTTTGATATAAACTCATCTATTATGAAATAATTATCACCATCAGTGCCTATTACAACGAACACATTCTCATCGCGATACCCTACGTCTAAACCTGCAATAACTTCTGAAAAACGTTCACCTACAAAATCTCCAATATGTTTATCTTCGTCTAAGTCTAAATAAATTTGTGCTGCTGTAGTTGTCCATTCACACTCATACTCTTGCAAATAAAGTGCTTTAGTAATTGACTTTTTAGCTTCCTCCACATCGTTTTCAGCTAAAAGAGGGTTAGAGCGCCAAGTGTGAATAGAAGATGACCAATCAGGATACTCAGGGTTGTCTCCTCGTAAGTAATAGTCATAAAGATAATTACCTTTACCACGAGGAGTAGAAATCCATAAACATCGCGAGTCTTGAAAAGTAGATAGTGCAGGACGTAAATCACGGGTATAGTATTCTTCGTTAGGGATAATAGCTGCCTCATCCACAATCAGTAGATTAGCAGCACGACCTACAAGAGAGTCACGATTATTAGCAGATAAGAGTCTAAATACCGAACCGTTAATTAGTTTTATAACTTTATCTTTTTGATTGTAGCGATCAACTTCTATCTCTAGTTGTTTGATAAGATCGCCAACATAGTCCCAGATAATAGAGGAGAGAGAAAAGTTAGGAGCAACAACCATAACTTGTTGTCCAGGTTCTAAAAGTTTTGCAAAAGCAAGAATTGCAGCAGCATAAGATTTACCTGTACGACGAGCTGCAATATGAACACAAAAACGGAAAGAATCTAAGTTCTCTACCATCGCCCATTGTGATTCATTAAATTGAATAGGAGTTGGAAGTCTGTCTAAAAGACGTTGTATTTTAATACGGAAAAATTTATCGCTCATCGAGGAAATACGTTAATAATCATTGTAATGACTGTAATTACAGTCACTGCAGCACCGCCTACCCATAAAAGAGTTTTTAAAGAGGCCCTACCAGTAGTAGCTAAACCACCGATATGCTCTATCTCTTTATCCATTTTACACATTTGTTTTTCCATGCGCTCAAACATCTTAACAATATTTAAGTAACGTTCTTCGCATACAGCTTCGTGTGACAAAATTTCAGCCTTATTATTCTGAGAACGCTCATGAAGTCGTTCGATCTCAGTTTGGATTTGGTTTAGCTCCCGTGTATCGTCAGCCATTATTGCCCCTAAATTTTAATTATATAATTCACTACTTCTGTTGGTAGTGTGGTATTCACTGAGAAAGCATTTACAGTTAAAGATGGAACTGTAAGGGCGGGGATAGACAAAGCCGGTACAGACAGAGCTGGGATAGACAGTCCGGGAACTGAATGAGTATGGTTATTAACTGTTAAAGACGGTATAGTTAGAGCTGGAACAGACAGAGCTGGAACAGACAGAGCAGGAATAGAGTGTGAGTGAGAAGCTTGGTTTACTGCTGTCACAAGACCGACCTGAGTAACGTCTTTAGTACCTGCGCTAAGAGTCTGATTGACTGTATATGTAGTAAGTGTTAAATCGCCGTCACCATCAGCACCAGTATTACCAGTGCCTGTATTACCAGTGCCTGTGTTTGCTGTGCCTGTATTTGCTGCAGTGGTGGTAGCAGTAGAGTTTCCAGAGGTACCTGTACCCGTAGTGCCGGTACCTGTGTTTCCTGTCCCTGTATTGGCTGTGCCTGTATTTGCAGCAGCAGTTGTAACACCTGTTTTAGAAGTTGAAGCTAAAACACTGCTCGCAGCAGCAGAACCTGTAGTAGTACCAAGAGTGTCGTTATTAGCTCCCTTTCCTAGAGGAACTTTATCTCTCAAATCAGGTACATTAAAAGTACCAGAACCATCACCACCTCCGTACCCAGTACCAATCACAGCAAACAAACGAGCATAGGTTGTGCGAGAAACAGCAGTATCATCACAAAGTAACCAACCAGTAGGAGCGCTACCTGCGCCGTAACCAACAATCGTACCAGCAGGGATGATCTCAGCACCCCCTGCGGTTGAACCATCGTGAATTCTTATATTATTTGTTGACGTATCTAAAGAAATTTCGCCCACAAGTCCTGTATAGGAATTGTTTTGAGCAGTTGTTCCCCGTCTAAATTGTAGCTGTGTAGCCATTAATCACTCCTTATGAAAATGCACCTAAATCGAATTTGCCTGTGATTGAAAACGTGTTTGAATCGTTTGTTCCTATTGAAACATTGCCTATAACTTGTGTCTCAACTCCTTGAGTTTTATCTATGACGATATACCTTAAACCGTTAGATATGAGAGACACAGCAGGATCAATGATGGAAACCACTGAATCTCCGCTTGTGATTGCATTGGAACTAAGCCCATTATATGTACCTGCGGTAATGCTGCCTACATTAATATTACCTGTAGTTGTACCGTTGCCGACTGTGACAGTGGCATTAGCTAGAATAGTAAATTTTGAGCGGGCATCAATGCCTAACCCGCCGCTAAATGGTGAAACTTTTGTGCTCATGTCTACCTTTCTATCATAATTTTAACCAGTGGTCAAATTATTTATGAGAATGCTCCTAAATCTAGCTTCCCTACGATTGTTACAGTGTTTGAATCATTAGTGCCAATTACTACGTTGCCATCAATATCTACTTCACGAATAAAGTTAACGTCTCCATTAGAGTCTGCTGTTACAGCCTTAGACGCAGCTACAGTTCCTAGAGTAAGACCGTCAAGAAGTCCAAGTTCTGTTGGGGTGACTCCGCTAGATGCAGCTATCTTACCAGAACCGTTGGTAATCA